>Ga0134125_10000326_pt1 | contig 66099 bp, 49 predicted proteins | sample KB31751_FD_96464 | JGI IMG/M metagenome (GOLD analysis project Ga0134125, IMG submission 96464) | Terrestrial soil microbial communities with excess Nitrogen fertilizer from Kellogg Biological Station, Michigan, USA - KB3-175-1 | ecosystem: Environmental > Terrestrial > Soil > Unclassified ... | reverse complement strand
CGACCCCACGATGAATGGGGCGAGATGGTCGGGGCTTGGATCGTCGCCGAGGCGGGCGCGCCGATCGACTGGGACGATCTGCTCGTGCACTGCCGCCGTCACCTCGCCCCCTACAAGATCCCGAAGCAGTTCGACCGCACCGTCGAGCGGCTGCCCCGCACCGCCTCGGGAAAGCTGCTGCGCAGGGAGCTGGCGTGAGCTTCGACGCGAACGCCTACCGCGAGAGCAGCCTGAGCGGCTGGGAGGAGGCCTCCGCGGGCTGGATCCGCCACCGCGAGGCGATGCGGAGCTGGAGCGAGGACGTCTCCCAGGCGATGATCGAGGCGGTCGCGCCGCAGCCGGGCGAGCGGGTGCTCGAGCTCGCGGCCGGCGTCGGTGAGACGGGGCTGCTGGCAGCCGAGCTGGTCGCGCCCGTCGGCGGCGCGGTGATCTCCGACCAGGCCGAGGGGATGCTCGACGGCGCGCGCGCACGCGCCGCGGAGCTCGGCGTGAGGAACGTCGAGTTCGAGGTCATCAACGCCGAATGGATCGACGCGCCGCTGGCGAGCTTCGACGTCGTGCTGTGCCGCTACGGCTACATGCTGATGGCCGACCCGGCTGCGGCTCTGGGGGAGACGCGGCGCGTGCTGCGCTCGGGCGGACGGGTCGGCCTGGCCGTGTGGGACGCGCTGGAGGCGAACCCGTGGGCGGGCGTCCCGGCCGGTGTGCTGCGTGCGAGGGGCCTCGCGGCGCTCGGGGGCGAGGGCCCCGGGCCGTTCGCGCTCGGGAGCGCCGAGCGGGTCGTGGAGATGCTCGCCGAGGCCGGCTTCGCCGAGATCGAGATCCGCCCCGTCGAGATGCTCCGCAGGCACGAGAGCTTCGAGGAGTTCTGGGACCTCTCGCTCGACCTCTCGCGGAGCTTCCACGACGCCGTCCTGGCCCAGCCGCCCGAGCAGATCGAGCTGTTGCGGGCCGAGCTGCGGGCGGCGCTCGCGCCGTTCGAGGCCGCCGACGGGACCCTCGCGCTGCCCGGCAGGACGCTCGTCGCGCGCGCCGAGGCCTGACCGTGGCTGCGTCTCGGATACGCTGCCGCGCATGATCTACGACGACGACGCAGACCTCTCCCTCCTCGACGGCAAGACCGTCGCCATCATCGGCTACGGCTCGCAGGGCCACGCCCACGCCCTCAACCTCAAGGACTCCGGCGTCGACGTCGTCGTCGGGCTGCGCCCCGAATCGGCCTCCGTCGCGCAGGCCATGGAGCAGGGCCTCGAGGTCACCTCGGTGGTCGAGGCGGCCAGCCGCGGCGACCTCGTCATGATCCTGCTGCCCGACGAGCTCCACCGCCAGGTCTGGGAGGCGGAGATCCGCGACGGTATCGCCGAGGGCAACGTGGTCCTCTTCGGCCACGGCTTCTCGGTCCACTACGGCGAGGTCTCGCCGCCGCCCGGCGTCGACGTCGCGATGGTCGCGCCGAAGGGCCCCGGCCACCTCGTGCGCCGCCAGTTCACCGAAGGCAGCGGGGTGCCCGGCCTGATCGCCGTCGCCCAGGACGCGACCGGCAACGCCCGTGCGCTCGCCCTCGCCTACGCCAAGGGGATCGGGTGCACGCGCGGCGGAGTGATCGAGACGACGTTCAAGGACGAGACCGAGACAGACCTGTTCGGCGAGCAGGCCGTGCTCTGCGGCGGCGCCTCAGAGCTCGTCCAGGCGGGCTTCCAGACGCTCGTCGAGGCCGGCTACGACCCCGAGATGGCCTACTTCGAGTGTCTGCACGAGCTCAAGCTGATCGCCGACCTGATGTACGAAAAGGGTCTCGCGGGGATGCGCTTCTCGATCTCCAACACGGCCGAGTACGGGGACTACACGCGCGGCAAGCGCGTGATCACCGACGAGACCCGGGCTGCCATGCGACAGATCCTCAAGGAGATTCAGGACGGCGACTTCGCGCGCGAGTGGATCGCGGAGAACCGCGCCGGCCAGGAGAACTTCAAGCGGATGCGCGCCGAGCAGGCCGACACCCAGGTCGAGCACGTCGGCAGCGAGCTGCGCTCGCACATGGACTGGATCAAGCCCTCGTTCTAGGCGCGAGGCCGTCGCGTGCTCGCGTACGTCTTCTGGCACCGGGCAGCGCCGGGCGTGCAGGCCGGCGAGTACGAGCAGGCGCTCGAGCACTTCCACCGCTCGCTCGCGCACAGCCCGCCCGCCGGGCTGCTCGAGAGCGCGACGCTGCGCGCGGCCGACCTGCCGTGGCTTCCAGGTGACGGGCCGGGCTATGAGGACTGGTATCTGGTCGAAAGCTGGAGCGCGCTCGGCGTGCTCGAGACGGCGGCCGTGTCGCGGGGGCACGAGGGCGCTCACCGCGAGGCGGCGCGGCGCGTGGGCGCCGGCGCCGCCGCGGTCTACAGGCTGATCGAGGGCGAGCTTCGACCCGGCAGGGCTCGCCTGGCCGCATGGGTCAGCCGTGCGGCGGGGCACGGGGATCCGACCGTCGGCCAGCTGCTCGGCGACGGGGTGGAGGCGGGCGAGGGATCGCTCTGGCAGCGCAGCCTCGTGCTCGGCCCCGCGCCCGAGTTCTGCCTGCTTCACGGCGCCGCGGAGCTGCCGGCGGAGACGGGACTCGAGGCCGCGCGGCTGCCCGCAGGGTGGAGCGTGAAGCTCGCCGGGCGCGAGCCGCTCGCGCTCTGAGCGACCACGGACGGCCACGGAGGGCGAGGCTCGGTGCGCCTCCGAAGCCTGGGGTGGTGGACTGGAGACGCTCGTCCTCGACCTGGGGGTGTTTCGCTACACTCGCCCGGTCGTCGCGACTGGCGCTCGGGTGGAGTCAACCACCGGGAAGCGACGACGCATCGTCGCCGCAGCGCCTGGGCACCTTCACGGCAACAGACCAACCCCGAGGTCCGAAGGAGCGAGGAGCCCACATGACGACGAGCCCTCTCACCGAGAACGAGCTGCTGATCCCCGACGAGCTGAAGCCCGCCGACGGGCGCTTCGGCTGCGGTCCCTCGAAGGTCAGGCCCGAGGCGCTGGCCGCGCTCGCCGCCGAAGGCGCCGCGGTGATGGGGACGTCCCACCGCCAGAAGCCCGTCAAGGCGCTCGTCGGGCGGATCCGGGCGGGCCTGTCCGAGCTCTTCTCGCTGCCCGAGGGCTACGAGGTGGCGCTCGGCAACGGCGGCGCGACGGCCTTCTGGGACGCCGCCGCGTTCGGTCTCGTCCGTCAGCGCTCGGTCCATCTCGTCTACGGGGAGTTCTCACAGAAGTTCGCGACCGTGACCAAGGGCGCGCCGCACCTCGCCGAGCCGGTCACGATCGCCGCCGAGCCCGGCGGCGCCCCCGACCCCGCCGAGGCGGGCAGGGCCGCTGCAGACGCCGGCGCCGATCTGGTCGCGTGGGCACACAACGAGACCTCGACCGGCGTGATGGTCCCGGTCGTGCGCCCGGCGGGCGCGGAGGGTGCGCTCGTCGCGATCGACGCGACGTCGGGCGCCGGCGGGCTGCCGGTCGAGGCGGCGGACGCGGACGTCTACTACTTCGCGCCGCAGAAGGGCTTCGCCGCCGACGGCGGGCTGTGGATCGCGCTGCTCAGCCCGGCAGCGCAGGAGCGGATCGCCGAGCTGCACGCCTCCGAGCGCTGGATCCCCGAGTTCCTCTCGCTGAGCACGGCGCTCGAGAACTCGCTCAAGGACCAGACCTACAACACGCCGGCCGTCGCGACGCTATTCCTGATGGCAGACCAGGTCGAGTGGATGCTCGGCCTCGGCGGCCTCGCGGGCTGCGTGGCGCGCACGAGCGCCTCCTCAGGGCACCTCTACGGCTGGGCCGAGCAGAGCGACTACGCGACCCCCTTCGTGGCCGAGGAGGCGAGCCGCTCGCTGGTCGTCGGGACGATCGACTTCGACGAGCGCGTCGACGCCGCGGCGGTCGCCGCGACGCTGCGCGCGAACGGGATCGTCGACGTCGAGCCGTACCGCAAGCTCGGTCGCAACCAGCTGCGGATCGGCATGTTCCCCGCGGTCGAGACCGCCGACGTGCAGGCGTTGACGGCGTGTATCGACTGGGTCGTGGAGAGGAGCGGTCGATGACCGAGCGGGCGAAGGTCCTCGTCAAGGAGAAGATCGGCGACTCGGGCGTGAAGCTGCTCGAAGGGCACTTCGACGTCGAGATCGGCATCGACTGGGACGACGAGCAGCTGGCGGCGAGGATCGGCGAGTACGACGGGATCCTGATCCGCTCGGCGACGAAGATGACGGCGGAGCTGATCGAGAAAGCGGACCGTCTGCGCGTGATCGGCCGCGCCGGCGTCGGCGTCGACAACGTCGACGTCCCCGCCGCGACCAGGCGCGGCATCGTCGTCGCCAACGCGCCCGAGTCGAACGTCGTCACGGCGGCCGAGCACACGATGGCGCTGCTGCTGGCGCTGGCTCGCAACATCCCGCGCGCGCACGCGTCGCTGATCGACGGGCGCTGGGAACGCTCGAAGCTCTCCGGCGTCGAGCTGTATGAGAAGACGCTCGGGGTGCTCGGCTTCGGGCGCATCGGGCAGCTCGTCGCCCAGCGCGCCAAGGGCTTCGGGATGCGGGTGCTCGCGTTCGACCCGTTCGTCAGCGCCGAGCGTTACCGGGAGCTCGGAGTCGACAAGGCCGACGCGCCCGAGGACATCTACGCGCAGGCGGACTTCATCACGGTCCACCTGCCGAAGACGCCCGAGACGGAAGGCATCCTGAACGACGAGGCGTTCGCGAAGATGCGCGACGGCGTGCGCGTCCTGAACGTCGCCCGTGGAGGGCTGATAGACGAAGCGGCGCTTGAGCGGGCGCTCGACTCCGGCAAGGTCGCGGGCGCTGCGCTGGACGTGTTTCCGTCGGAGCCGATGACCGAGAGTCCCCTGTTCGGCCGCGATGACGTCGTCGTCACGCCGCACCTCGGCGCCTCCACGGCGGAGGCGACCGACCGGGCGGGCTACCAGTCGGCCGAGCAGGTCGTCGCGGCGCTCGACGGCGGGGTCGTCTCGACGGCGGTCAACATCCCCGCGATCTCGGCCGAGGACATGGAGGTGCTGGGGCCGTTCCTGCCGATGGCGACGAAACTCGGCCGGCTCGCGATGACCCTCGCGGAGGGCAGCTCGGTGGAGCGGATCGAGGCGGCCTTCTTCGGGCGGATCGCCGAGTTCGACACGCGGCTGCTCGGCCTGGCAGTGATCGTCGGCGCGCTGCAGGGACGCACCGAGGAGGAGGTGAACCTCGTCAACGCGCCGACGATGGCCCATCAGCGAGGCATCGTCTTCGAGGAGAAGGCGGTCTCCGAGGCCGAGGACTTCAACGAGCTGATCCGCGTGACCGTGATCGCGGGCGAGGAGCGCGTGGCGGTCGCCGGGACCGGCATCGGCCCGCACCAGGTTCCGCACCTCGTCGAGGTTCAGGGCCGGCGGCTGACGATCGAGCTCGAGCGCTACGTGACGGTCTTCCGCTACGAGGACCTGCCCGGCATGATCGGCCGGGTCGGCAGCGTCTTTGGCGAGCACGGGATCAACATCTCCTCGGCGGCGGTCGGGCACACGCCGGACGGGGTCGAGGGGGCCGAGCACCGGCGGGCGGCGATGGTCGTGACGACGGACGCGCCCGTCAGCGACGAGGTGGTCGGGCAGATCGTGGCGCGCGAGGGGTTCGTGGACGGGTGGGCCGTCGACCTCGGCTGAGGGTCGGTTAGGGTGAGGTCGCGATGAGGGCGGTGGTGATCACCAAGCACGGGGGGCCGGGGGTGCTCGAGGTGCAGGAGCGCTCCGATCCCCAGGCCGGGCCTGGGGAGGTGCGGATCCAGGTCGCAGCGGCGGGCATCAACTTCGCCGACGTGATGGCGCGGATGGGGCTATACGCGGACGCCCCGAAGACACCGTGCGTGGTCGGTTACGAGGTGGCCGGAACGGTGCTCGAGGTGGGGGAGGGGGTCCCGGACCGGACGCCCGGGGAACGGGTCCTGGCGGGCACGCAGTTCGGGGGCTACGCGTCTCAGGTCGTGGTGCCGGCCGGGGACGTCGTCTCGTTGCCGGAGCGGCTCAGCTTCGAGCAGGGCGCCGCGATCCCCGTCAACTACGCGACCGCGTGGGCGGGGCTCGTCGGCTACGGGGTCCTGCAGCCGGGCGAGCGGGTTCTCGTGCACTCGGCGGGCGGCGGCGTCGGGATCGCCGCGACGCAGATGGCGAAGCGGGTCGGCGCGGAGGTGTTCGGGACCGCCTCGCCGGGCAAGCACGAGAAGATCCGCGAGCTGGGCGTCGATCGTGCGATCGACTACACGCGACCCGGCTGGGAGAAGGGGATCGGCCAATTCGACGTGATCCTCGACGCGGTCGGCGGGAAGAGCTTCAGGACCAGCTACGACCTGCTCTCGCCCGGCGGCCGGCTCGTCTGCTTCGGCGCGTCCTCCGTCGTCTCCGGGGAGCGGAAAAACATTCCGGCCGCGCTCAAAGCGGTGCTGCGGATGCCGCGCTTCGGGCTGATCAAGCAGATGCAGGAATCGAAGGCCGTGATCGGGCTGAACATGCTCACGTTGTGGAAGCACGCGGGCACGCTGGGGCCGTGGATCGACCCGTTGCAGGAGATGCTCGAGGACGGCACGATCGAGCCCGTCGTCGGGGGAGTGTTCGGCTTCGAGCAGGCCGGCGCGGCGCAGAGCATGATCGTCGAGCGGCGGAACGTCGGCAAGGTCGTGCTCACGCCCTGACCGACTACGGACACGAGCTGCAGTTCGGGGTGTTCCTCGTCCCCGACGCCTCTGCGCCGGAGCGGGTGCTCGAGCTCGCGAGCCTCGCGGAGGTGCTCGGCCTGGACCTCGTCACGATTCAGGATCACCCCTACCAGGCCCGCTTTCTGGACACCTGGACGCTGCTCTCCGTGATCGCGGCAAGGACGTCGACGATTCGCGTCGCCCCGAACGTCGCGAACCTGCCGCTGCGAGCACCCGTCGTGCTGGCCCGGAGCGTCGCGACCCTAGACGTCCTCAGCGGCGGGCGCGTCGAGCTGGGCCTCGGCGCGGGCGCGTTCTGGGACGCGATTGAGGCGATCGGTAGCCCGCGCCGGACGCCGGGCGAGAGCGTCGACGCTCTCGCCGAGGCGATCGACGCGATCCGCGCCGTGTGGGACACGAGCGAGCGCTCGATCCAGCTCGACGGCCCCTTCTACCCCGTGAAAGGTGCTCACCCGGGTCCCGCGCCCGTTCATCGGCCGGAGATCTGGCTCGGCGCGTACAAGCCGCGAATGCTCGGCCTGACGGGCGCACGTGCCGACGGATGGGTGCCGAGCATGGGCTACGCCGAACCCGACGTGCTGGGGCGGATGAGCGCGGCGATCGACCGGGCGGCGATCGAGTCCGGCCGAAGCCCGGTCGAGATCCGACGGCTGTACAACCTGAACGGCTCGTTCGGATCGGGCCGGGGCTTCCTGAAGGGCGCGCCGGGCGAATGGGCCGAGCAGCTGGCAGGGCTGACCGCCGACTCGGGCATCTCGACGTTTCTGCTTGCCGTCTCCGACGAGCAGGCATTGCGCACGTTCGCGCGCGAGGTCGCCCCGGCGGTGCGGGCGCTCGTCGCCGAACGGCGCGAACGGGGGGAGGCGCTCGGCGCGACTCCGACCGGAGGGCCTGCTGCCGAGCACGCGGCCGAGGCGCCGGCTTCCGCGCGCGCTTCCGAGGCGCCGGCTGCTGAGCGCTCAGGCGTCGCCGCCGCTGCCCGTCCGGGAGTGCCCGCGGCGGTGCGGGCGTTCGACGTGGAGCCGACGCCCGACGACGGCGTGCGCCTGGCCGCCGCGCTGCCGTGGGATGAGTCGACGCGGCCGGGCGGTCCGCCGCGCGAGGCGGGCCGTGCCTACAGCGAGCAGGAGCTGGCCGCGGGGCGCCATCTGATCGACGTCCACGACGGGCTGCGGGCCGAGCTGGAGCGACTGCGCGACGTGCTCGAGCAGGTGGCCTCGGGCAGCACGGACCCGGCGGCCCTGCGGACGTTCTTCAACCGCATGACGATCCGGCAGAACCACTGGGCTCTGGGCGCGTTCTGCGAGTCCTACTGCCGTGCGGTGACGGTGCACCACACGATCGAGGATGAGAGCGTCTTCCCTCACCTCGAGCGATCCGACGAGCGGCTGCGCGCGGTGATCGAGCGGCTCGGCTCGGAGCACGAGCAGATCGCGGAGATGCTCGACGGGATCGACGAGGCGCTCGTGGCTCTCGTCGCGGGCGAGCAGGACGCCCTCACGCGGGTGCGCGCGGCGGTGGACCTCGTCACCGACGCGATGAAGTCGCACTTCACCTACGAGGAGCGCGAGCTGATCGAGCCGCTCGCGAGGCTCGGCTTCTACTGAAACGGGGCGGGGGATGGTAGGCTCTTTGCTCGAAATGTCGCACCGTATCTCGCTCCTTTCGCTTCTTCTCCTGCTCCCCCCTCGGGGGGAATAGCGCGTGGCGGCCGCGTAGCCGCAAACCCAGCGGAGAGGAACCGAAAGCGAGAAAGAGAAGGAGCACGAGCGACATGAGCGCCGACACCGATCACCAGGGCCACCGCGACCCGGCCAACCGGGTCCTCATCTTCGACACGACGCTGCGCGACGGCGAGCAGTCGCCGGGCATCTCGCTGAACAAGCAGGAAAAGCTCGAGATCGCCCATCAGCTCGCGCGGTTCGGCGTCGACATCATCGAGGCCGGATTCCCGATCACCTCGCCGGGCGACTTCGAGTCCGTCCAGGCGATCGCCCGGGAGGTCGAAGGCCCGGTGATCTGCGGCTTGGCGCGCACCTCCAAGCAGGACATCGAGGCTGCGTGGAACGCCGTCCGCGATGCCGCACGGCCCCGCATCCACACATTCATCGCGACCAGCGACATCCACATCGAGCGCAAGCTGCAGACCACCCGCGAGGACGTGATCGGCCAGGTCCGAGCGGCCGTCGCGCAGGCGCGGGAGTACACCGAGGACGTCGAGTTCTCCCCCGAGGACGGTTCGCGCTCGGACGTCGAGTACATGGCCGAGGTGATCCAGGTCGCGCTCGAGGAGGGCGCCACGACGATCAACGTGCCCGACACGGTCGGCTACACGATGCCCGCCGAGTACAAGGCGATGTTCGAAGCGCTCTACCGGCTCGTGCCGGACCTGCGCAAGGTCACCGTCTCGGTCCACTGCCACGACGATCTGGGCCTGGCGGTCGCCAACTCCCTGGCCGGCCTGGAAGCTGGCTGTCGCCAGGTCGAGGGTGCGATCAACGGGATCGGTGAGCGCGCCGGCAACGCGTCGCTCGAGGAGGTCGTGATGCTGCTGCGCACGCGCGAGCCGAGCCTCGGGCTGTGGACGGGCGCGGAGACGACCGAGATCGCCCGTACGAGTCGCCTCGTCTCGCGCCTGACCGGCTACCCGGTGCAGCCGAACAAGGCGATCGTCGGCCGCAACGCGTTCGCTCATGAGGCCGGGATCCACCAGGACGGCGTCCTGAAGGAGCGCACCACCTACGAGATCATGGACGCGACTACGGTGGGCCTGCGGTCGAACTCGATCGTGCTCGGCAAGCACTCGGGACGGCACGCGCTGCGCAAAGCGCTCGAGGAGATGGGCTTCGAGGTCGACGGCCAGGCGTTGAACCTCGCCTTCAAGCGCTTCAAGGAGATCGCCGACCGTAAGAAGCAGGTCACCGCAATGGACCTCGAGGCGCTCGTCACCGACGAGCTGCGCGAGGACGTCGCCGGCTACACGCTGGACTGGTTCGAGGTCGAGTCCTCCTCCAAGCGCTCGCCGCACGCGAAGGTGGGGGTCACGCTGCCCGACGGGACGGAGGTGACCGGGAGCTTCCTCGGCGACGGGCCGATCGACGCGATCTTCCAGGCGATCAACGCGGCCACCGCGACCGCCCCGGTGCTGAGCGAGTTCACGATCGGGGCCGTGACCGAGGGACAGGATGCGCTCGGCGAGGCGTCCGTCGTGCTCGAGCTCGACGGCGCGACCGGGGCCGGACAGGGGGTCTCGACCGACATCATCGACGCGGCCGCCCGAGCCTACGTGCGGGCGCTGTCGGTGGCACGGGCGAGGGCAGAAGCGCCGGAGGCCCTCGGGCTGCCCGAGCCGACGCCGTAAGACGGTCGACGGTTCAGCCGTGCGCGACGGTTCAGCCGTGCGCGACGGTTCAGCCGTGCGCGACGCTGCTTGCCGACATCTCGGCCGCGTTCGCGACGCCGATGAACGGCGCGAGCACGAAGAACGTGGACAGGATCACGGCCTCGCGGCTGAGGCGGCCCTGGGAGGTGTCGGGGTACGCGCTCTCGAGCAAGCCGTTGACGCACGCCGCGGGCGTGATCTTCGGGAGCGCGCGGCGCCAGCTGACCCCCTCGAACAGGGTGTGAGCGTACGCCGCGATGTTCTCGCGCGCGCGTCGCGCGATGTCGGATCCGGCAAGTGGCGCGTCCAGAAGAGCGAGCTTGGTGAATTGCGGCTCGGAGGCGAGGAACTCGAGCAGGGCGTAGGTCGCGGCGCGAGCCCCCTCTGCCCAGTTGGACGCGTTTGAGCGGGCACGCTCGACGATCGCGCGCCCTCTCATGTGGCCGAGTTCCAAGGCGGCGACGAAGGCGTCGTCCTTGCCGTCGAACTGCGCACGGAACACCCCGAGTGGCAGTCCGGCGCGCGCCGCTATCGCCTCGGCGGTGAGCGCCAGGTACCCCTCCTCGGCGTTGAGCTCCGTCAACGCGTCGAGCATCCGTTCGCGATTGGTGTGCTGCTCCAGCGTGCTCGGCACATACCCGCGCCGGCTCAGGTAGCCCTTCGGGGCGAGCGTGAGCGTGCCCGGCGCCCGTCCCCCCACCAGGCCGCTGCCGCCGAGCCAGGGCCAGGGCCGCGGTGACGGCGTCGAATCGCCGGTTGTGTCCAAGCTCGAGGGAAACGGGCGATAGGCGTGAGCCCAGCGGGTGAGCTCGTGACTCAGCTCATCGGCGCTGACCCCCTTCTCCCGGCCGAGGCGCATGTCGATCGTCCTGTACAGGGCGCCTGCGAGCGTCTGAGCGAAGTCGCCCGACATCGCTTCGCCGTCCGCCTCGAGCGACGCCTGGATCATGGAGCCGTAGCTCCTCATCAGGTCGTTGCGCAGCTTCAGCCCGTTCCCGTTCGCGGCCGCGATCTCGACGTTGCAGATCGCGATCGTCCCGGGGCGTTCATCGTGAGCGCCGCACAGATGGTCGATCATCCGCTCAAGCCCCGTCTGCGTGTCGCTGTTCCCGTTCGCGTTCGAATCCGAGGACGCCGATCGCGCCCGGTCCAGGTTCGCGGTCGCGCAGCTGTCGAAGGCGGCCAGCAGCAGATCCTCACGGTTGGCGAAGTGGGCGTAGAAGGTCTTGCGGGAGACCTGCGCTCTTGCGATCAGATCCGCCACCGGGGTCGCCGCGAAGCCTCGCTCCCCGGCGAGTAAGACCATCGCCTCGATGAGCCTCGCTCGCTGGTTGTCGGCGACCTGCTCGACGCTGAGCCCATGCGGGCCGCGCGGGAGCGGCCCCTCTATACGGCTGCTGTTGGGATCAGATCCCATCGAGCCCTCCTTCTCCACGCCACCGAGCCCTATGAGCGTATCTGAGGACGCCCAGGAAGTCCACTATTCGGGACTTTGAGCGCATGCTGGTCGCGTGGGCGGGGAAGGGTCGAGGTGATTCGATCGTCGATCATCGCGCTGGTCCTCACCGGTGCGAGGAGGGTACATCAATTGACGCTGCTCGCCCGAATCGGAGGCTCTCCGGCGCGCCGGAATCGCGGCAGCTGCCGACGGTGGCGCGATCTGAGCCGCCGGGGGCTGTCTTCGCCGAGCGGCAGCTGCGCGGTGTCTGAGACGGGACGACGCCCGAGATGTCGCCGGCTGACCGCCCGGCGGGTGTCGATCAGGGCCGGGTGCGAGGCCCGAGCGCGAGGTGTGTCGCTACGTCGACGAGCGCCGACATCTCCTGCGCCTTGTGGTCGAGAAGATAGAGACGGCAAAGCGTTCCTATCGCGTAGGTGCTCGCCTCGGTCGAGACAGCGGGTTCGTGGCGGCTCGGGCTCGCCTCGGGCTTGAGGAGCTCGACATAGGCCGCCGTGCCCTGGTTGGCGATCCCCGCGAGCCTCCCGCTGGCCGCCGGCATGTCGATCAGCGCGACGTGCGCGAACGAGGGCTCAGAGGCGAGGAAGCTCAGCACGGTCGCCACCGCAGCGGGCACCCCGTCGCGCCGGCTGGTGTGGGCTTCGAAAGCCTGCTCCGTCAGCGCGAGCGCCTTTCGGTGCCCGAGCTGGTAGGCGACGAGCAGCGCGTCCTCCTTGTCGACGAAGTGCTCGTAGAGCGCTTGCACCGAGACGTTGGCCTCGGTGACGAGGGCGGGAATGGACACCGCGGAGTAGCCTTTGGCGGCGGACAGGTTTGCGATCGCGTCGAGGATCCGCTCGCGCTGGTTGTGGACGACGAAGCTGCGCGAGACCGTCCGCTCGCTGTGTGCGAGCGCACGACGTCGCTTCGCGTCCATGTGCGGCGAGAGGGTGCCCGGGGCGCGTCCGCCGACCGGAGGCGGATATTCGCCCACGACGAGTTCGGGCGTCGGCGCCGTGCCGCACGCCCTGGCCCACTCCGCGACATCGGGTACGAGGTCCATCAGCTCGCGTCGCCGCGGGCTCCCGACGCGGACGCCTCGGAATGCGCGTACGTAGGAGATCTGCAGGATCGCTCCAGCGAGCGCCTCCGCGACGAGCGGCTCGGTCCTCGTGGAGCCCACACCCCGCACTCCTCCGGGCGTGCGACGCCCGTCGAGCGCCTCGCCGAGCGCGCCGCCGAGTCCTTCGAGCAGGCGCCGGTGGTGTGCCAAGCCGGGATCGCCCGCGCCGCCGACGTCGGTGAGCAGCAGTCGCAGCGCGCTCGGATTGCCGATCGTCAGCACGAACAGTTGGCTCACGAACGCGTCGACGGCGGGCTCCTCACGCTCCTTCGCCCGTTCGACCGCCGCCTCGCACGCGGCGACCCACGTGACGGTGAGTTCCTCGGCGGCTCTCAGCAGGCAGTCCTGCCGGTCGCTGAAGTGCTGGTAGAAGGTCCTGCGGGAGGCCGCGCTCAGCTCGATCACGTCGGTCACGGTCGTCGCCGCGTAGCCCTGCCTGCCGACCAGCGTGACGATCGCGTCGAGCATCCTCACCGCAGGGGCGATCTTGGCGGCCTTCGCGCGAGTGGCGGTTTGGGTGGTCGAAGGGTTCACGGCGTCTCCATCTATCAGATACTGACGGTTCGCCGCTACGTACAGCGGCGTATCCGTTGTCACGCAGTGGCGGCAGCCCTTGGGAGCCACTGTATTGCTTGTTTGTCTACCGCGGGGAGCTTCACCTAGTGAGAGACAGAAACCGAAGACATCGAGCGGCCGAGCCTCTGATGTCGACATGTGGCCTTCGGAGAACTGTCCGTTTATGGATATTCAAGCGTCTCGGTCCTGTCTGAATACTGCCGTAGTTTCTACGATACCCTGCCGCGAGCGGCTCGTGGGGTCTTTCGCCCCAGATGGGGCACCGAGTCGACGGGCGAGCGGGCGATTTGCCGGTCGCCGCCGGCTTTGGATGCGCGTCGCGTTTATCGGCGGCCGCCCGTATTTTTCACGGAGGCTGGCGCGGCTCGGGGCGCGGGCGAGCTGGGGCGACTCTTATCGAGGTGATGAGACGGTCGCGTCGAATGCATGTACCCGGTGAGGCATGGGGTACACGTGACGCGGAGACGTCGTTCTACGCGGCGCGATAAATCCACGGACGGCCAAGGCCTGAGCCCACAGGCCCCAGTTGTCGAGAGAGAAACAGGGAACGCCCGTATCGTCGTCCGGGGTGCCCGGCGATCGCGCCGAATGAGCGTGTTTGCGTGCGGGGTCGGCCCCCGGCGTCTGTGATAACGTACGATCGTATGACGTCAGTCGACATCGTGAAGCCCGAGCCGGGCAAGGACGCAGAGCCGGCGTTCGACCGGGTGGACCCGTCGGTCGTGGGTGCTCGCGTGAGGGCGCTCCGGGACGCGGGCGGGCTGTCGCTCAGGGACCTGGCCGAGCGCAGCGGCGTCAGCGCGCCGATGCTCTCGCAGGTCGAGCGCGGCGAGACGAGCCCGACGCTGAACGTGGCGGCCCGGATCGCCGCCGGCCTCGGCCTCCGGCTCTCACAGCTGCTCCGCTTGGACGAGCAGGGCGCCGTCACGGTGGTGCGGGCGGCCGAGCGCCAGCGGGGAGGCAACCGACGCCGCGGCCACAGCTTCGAGGTGCTCACCTCGGGGCAGCCCGGCCAGCGGGCCGAGCTGTCCCTGCACACGCTCGGCCCCGGCGGATCGACGGGAGCGGCCGACGACCCGCCGATGCACGAGCCGGGCAGCCGCGAGACAGCGCTCGTGCAGGTGGGCCGTGTGGTGCTCGTGTGCGACGGACAGCGCCACGATCTTGCCGAGGGGGACTGCGTGACGTTCGACGCCGACCTGCCCCACCACTTCGAGAACCCCGGAACAGGGGAGGCGACGTTCCTCGCCGTCGTCTCGGCCGGGCTGCGGCGAAGCTGACGCGCCAGGATCCGAACGACGCCAACCCTCCTCCATCTTCATCTCCAGACCAACCCGAAAAGGAAACGCAGAGAGGCCGATGACCGCACCGAAGACGATGTTCGACAAGATCTGGGAGGCCCACGAGGTCGGCAGCGAGGGCTCCGGGCTGATGTACGTGGACCTGCACCTGGTCCACGAGGTCACGAGCCCTCAGGCCTTCGACGGGCTGCGCCTCGCGGGGCGCACGGTGCGCCGCCCCGACCGCACGCTCGCCACGGCCGACCACAACACCCCGACCGACGGCACGCCCGTCGCGGCGAGGATCAAGGACGAGCTCTCCCGGGTGCAGGTCGAAACGCTCGAGCGCAACTGCGAGGAGTTCGGCATCCCCGTCTACTCGCTCGGCTCGGATCGCCAGGGGATCGTTCACGTCATCGGGCCCGAGCTCGGGGTGACCCAGCCCGGCATGACGATCGTCTGCGGGGACTCGCACACCTCCACCCACGGCGCCTTCGGCGCGCTCGCCTTCGGGATCGGCACGAGCGAGGTCGAGCACGTGCTCGCGACGCAGTGCATGGTCCAGCACAAGGCCCGCTCGATGCGGATCCTCTACACCGGCGAGCTCGGCTTCGGGGTCAGCGCCAAGGACCTGATCCTCGGCACGCTCGGCCGCCTGGGCGTCGGCGGGATGACGGGACACGTCGTCGAGTACGCCGGCGCGCCGATCCGGGCGCTCTCGATGGAGGGCCGGATGACCGTCTGCAACATGACGATCGAGGGCGGCGGCCGGGCCGGGATGATCGCCCCCGACGAGACGACGTTCGCGTGGTTCGCCGACGTCGAGCGCCCCGGCGCTCCGAAGGGCGCAGACCTCGAGCGGGCCGTGGAGGCCTGGTCCGAGCTGCCAACCGAGGACGGCGCCTACTTCGACAAGGAGGTCACGATCGACGCGAGCGCGATCTCCCCGCAGGTCAGCTGGGGGACGAACCCAGGGATGGTTCGGGCCGTCACCGAGAAGGTCCCGGCCCCCGAGGAGTTCGAGACGCCCGCCGAGCGCGAGGAGACCGAACGGGCCCTCCACTACATGGCCCTCGAGCCAGGCACGCCGATCGAGGAGATCGCCCTGGACCGCGTGTTCATCGGCTCCTGCACGAACTCGCGGATCGGCGACCTGCGTGCGGCCGCCGAGATGGTCGCGGGCAGGAAGGTCGCCTCGTCGGTCTCGGCGATGGTCGTGCCCGGCTCCCAGCAGGTCCGCAAACAGGCCGAAGCCGAGGGCCTCGACAAGGTCTTTCGCGACGCCGGCTTCGACTGGCGCGTGGCGGGATGCTCGATGTGCCTGGGCATGAACCCCGACATCCTCCAGCCAGGCGAGCGCTGCGCCTCGACGTCCAACCGCAACTTCGAGGGCCGCCAGGGCCGTGGCGGGCGCACCCACCTGGTCTCCCCGCAGATGGCCGCCGCGGCCGCCATCGAGGGTCGCTTCGTAGACATCAGGAAGTGGTCGTGAGCGAGGCGCCCCCTGCCGCCTGGCAACGGGCCGAGATAGCCGAGGAGTTCCTCGAGCATCGTCAGGGCCTCCTGCCGCTGCTCGACGTTCAGGAAGAGCTCGTCGGGCTGCTGTTCGAGCGCCGCGGGCGGCCCGTCGCGCGGTTCCTCGACCTCGGCTCCGGGGACGGCGCGATGACGCAGCTGATCCGCTCGGCCGCCCCGCACGCCGAGGCGGTGCTCGTCGACTTCTCCGAGCCGATGCTCGCGCGAGCCGAGCGTCGGCTGGGAGACGGCGGCGCGGCGTGGCGCGCGGTGCGAGCCGACCTCTCCACGCCCGCGTGGCAGGACGCGGTGTCCGACGGTCCCTTCGACGCGGTCGTCTCCTCGTACGCCATCCATCACCTCACGAGCGAGCGCAAGCGAGCGCTCTACGCCGAGGTCCACTCGCTCCTGGCTCCCGGTGGGATGTTCGTGAACATGGACGTCGTGAAGATCTCGGGCCCGCTCGCCGGGTTGTTCGACGAGCGCATCGCGGCCGCGCACGCGAAGCTCGCGGGCACGCACGGGGGGGAGCACGAGGAGTCCGACCCGGACGCCTTCGAGGACTCCGCCGAAGACCGCCCCGACACGCTCGAGGACCAGCTCGGCTGGCTTCGGGAGGCCGGCTTCGAGCAGGTCGAAGTGCACTTCAAATGGGCCGAGGGCGCGATCTTCGGCGCGATCAAGCCAGAACGGAGGGCGTAGCCGTGGAGAAGATCGAGACGATCACGGGCAGAGTCAGCCACCTCGACCGGGCAAACGTCGACACCGACCAGATCATGCCCAAGCAGTTCCTCAAGCGGGTCGAGCGCACGGGCTTCGGGGAGTTCCTGTTCTACGACTGGGCCAAGGAGCCCGGCTGGGACCTGCCCGCGAACCCGATCCTCGTCGCCGGCGAGAACTTCGGCTGCGGCTCCTCGCGCGAGCACGCTCCGTGGGGCCTGCAGGACTACGGCTTCCAGGCGATCGTCGCGCCGAGCTTCGCCGACATCTTCTACTCCAACTGCACCAAGATCGGGCTGCTGCCGGTGGTCCTCTCCGAGGAGGACTGCCAGGCGCTGGCCCACGCGGGCGAGGGCCAGGTCGACCTGCGCGCCCAGGAGGTCCGCTACGAGGGACGGGAGGTCCCGTTCGAGATCGACCACGAGATCCGCAGGAGGCTGCTCGACGGGCTCGACGACATCGGCGTGACGCTCTCCTCCGAAGCGTCGATCGCTGATTTCGAAGCTGGACGCGAGCGGGGCGTGAGCTGGCAGGCGGTCCCCACGACGGCGCTGTGAGGGGCGAGGGCATGCAACGCCGGAGCGATCCCCGCCGCGGCGGCCGTCGGGCGCACCGATGAGCGCGGCGCGGTTGACCGAGCAGCGGGCACAGGAGCTCGCGGAGGAGTGGATAGAGGCCTGGAACGAACACGACCTCGAAGCGATCATGTCGCTCTACTCGCCCGCGGTCGTCTTCCAGACGCCGACGATCATCGACTCACTCGGCATCCCCGACGGGCGCGTCGAGGGACTCGAGGACCTGCGCGAGCACTTCGCGCGCGGTCTGCGGCGCCTCCCCGACCTGCGCTTCGAGCTCGAGCAGGTCTACACCGGCGTCAACTCGGTCGCGCTGGCCTATCGATGGGCTGACGGGACCCCGGTCTGCGAGCTGCACGAGTACGACGCGCAGGAGCGGATCGAGCGCGTGCAGGCCCTGTATCGCGGGCTCTCCTGGTGAGCCAGGGCTGCTCGCGAGCCACCTGACCCGCTAGACGGAAACATTCATTGCCGAACTGGCAACTCCCGCTCTACGCTCTTCCCGTAGTTGGAAATGCGTAAACACTTATGAAAGCGGAACTCATTATGAAACTCAAGACCAGCCGCAAGCGGACGGCGTTACGGGGCGTGATCGCGGCATTGGTCGCGGTTGTTGCCGCGATGTTGTCTCTGGCTATCGCCTCCTCGGCGATGGCGACTCCGAAAGGCGAATACGCCGTCTTCTCCGACTGTCCTGTGAAAGCGGCGGAAGGTTGCATCTACGCCAAGACCGAAAGCGGAAAATTCACCGTCGGCAAAGAAACCGTGCCGATCGAAAAACCCGTCATCCTTCAGGGCGGCTTCAACGAACCCTCAGAAGGTGTCGAGCAGTTCGTCGGCGCGGCCGATGGGAACACGCTCTCGAAAACGCCGCAGAAAGTCCCGGGCGGGCTTTCGGGGCTCGTCAAGTGCAACGAAATCAGCAACTTCATCGAGCGCGTCGCCTGCGAAGTCGTGTTCGAAAACGGCGTGACAGGCGTGACCGCGACGGTCGAACTTGCGGGTCCCGCAAGCTCGATCGGCTTCTTCGCGATCAACTACCTGCTGCAGTCCGGCACCGCCCTGTCACTTCCGGTCAAGGTGCACCTGGAAAACCCGTTCCTCGGTAGCTCGTGCTACATCGGATCGAACTCGTCTCCGATCGTGATCGGACTCTCGACCGGTAAAAGCGGAACGCTCACCGGGAACCCGGGCACGTTAGAAGCAAAAGGCGAAGGCGGGATTCTCGCTTTCAGCAAAAACTCGCTCGTGAACGGCACGTTCGCAGCCCCCGGCGCCAACGGGTGCGGCGGGATCTTCTCGTTCCTGATCGACCCGATCGTGAACTCCAAACTGGGGCTCCCCTCGGCGTCCGGGAAAAACGCGGCCGTTCTGAACGGCTCGATCGAGCAGACCGCTGCCTCGACGGTGGTAGAACACGAATAATCGTCGGTAGCCGTTAGATGCAAGTGGGGGCGCGCCGAGTGCGCGTCCCCACTGCATCCAAGGGCGAGATCGGTTGATCAGATGAAACTGCTCGCACGAAGGGTGATGACGACGCCGGCAGGCCGCCGCTGGGCTTGCGTGGCGGTCGCGGTCCTGGTGCTCGGGATAGACGGTTGCGGTGGAGGTTCCCGAAGCGGCGGTGCGACGACGGTGGCGACCGCGCCCACCGTCTCCCAAACCGCCCAGCAGGCACCCCCGGAAGTCAGCAAGAAGGCCCCGGCCGAAGTGCGATTCATCTCGCAGGCCGATCGTGTCTGCCAGAGACTCGACCTGCTGCTCGACGCCGAAGCGCTGAAGCCGAAGACGGCGTCTATTCAGGAAATCGTGAAGTTCGCGGGTATTCGAGCGGATATCGAGGAACGCACCGTCACCAAGCTGCGACGCCTGAAGGTGCCGCAGTCGCTGGCGGAGCCTTGGCGGAAGTTGCTGAGCCTCCGCGCCGAGCTCGCACACGAGTTGCGTGAATACGGTCACGCGGCGGCCGCCGCCGACAAGTCGGCTCTCGGCGGGCTCGCGAAGGAAAAAGCCCGAGTGCACAAAGAACTGGGCGCGGTCGGTGGGGTCGCCGGCTTCAAGGTGTGCTCGGCTGTGCGCTGAGGTGCCCTGAAGACGGGCGTCTCACGACGGCGGTCAGACGCCGGGGCTGCTCCTGTTAGTGTCGTCGCCCGTGTCCAGCCGCATCGTCACGCTGCCCGGAGACGGGATCGGGCCGGAGATCCTCGGCCCGGCCGTTGAGGTTCTGAAGGCCGTCGGCGACTTCGAGTTCGAGGAGCACCTCTTCGGCGGCGCCTCGATCGACGCTCACGGCATCGCCCTGACCGACGAGGTGCTCGGTGCCTGCCGCCGCGCCGACGCCGTCCTGCTGGCGGCCGTCGGAGGCCCGAAGTGGGACACCACCGACCCGGACGCGCCGCGGCCGGAGCAGGGTCTGCTCGGTCTGCGCAAGGGCCTCGGTCTCTACGCCAACCTGCGGCCCGTCAAGCCGGTCCCGGCGCTGTATGACGCCTCGCCGCTGCGCCGCGAGCGGATCGAGGGCACCGACATGCTCGTCGTGCGCGAGCTGACCGGGGGTATCTACTTCGGCGAGAAGCGCCGCAGCGCCGACCGGGCGAGCGACCTCTGCGAGTACTCGGTTCAGGAGGTCGAGCGGATCGCCCGCGTCGGCTTCCGGGCGGCACGGTCACGGGTCTCCAGCGTGGACAAGGCCAACGTGCTCGAGACGAGCCGCCTGTGGCGCGAAACGGTGACGCGCATCCATTCCGAGGAGTTTCCCAACGTGCTGCTCGAGCACGTGCTCGTCGACAACGCCGCGATGCAGCTCGTCTCCGCACCGCGTCACTTCGACGTGATCCTCACGGAGAACCTGTTCGGCGACATCCTCTCCGACGAGGCGGCGATGTTGACCGGCTCGATCGGAATGCTGCCGAGCGCGTCACTCGGTGAGCCCGGTACGCCCGGCGTGTTCGAGCCGGTGCACGGCTCCGCGCCCGACATCGCCGGGCAGGGGACCGCGAACCCGCTGGCGATGTTCCTCTCCGCGGCGCTGCTCCTGCGCCACGGCCTCGGCTTGGAAAGCGAGGCCGCGGCTGTAGAATCTGCTGTCCAGCGTGCACTGGACGGGGGTCTGCGGACCGTCGATCTCGGCGGCAGCGACGGGACTGCGCAGGCCACGAGGGCAGTGCTCGACAACCTCGAATAGGAGCCGACCGACAGTGGACCCCACCGACCTCATCTGGATGAACGGAGACTTCGTCGCCTGGGAGGACGCCAAGGTTCACGTCCTGACGCACGGCCTCCACTACGGTACGGGCGTCTTCGAGGGTGTCCGCTGCTACGACACGGAGCTCGGCCCGGCCGTGTTCCGCAACGTCGAGCACGTGGAGCGGCTGTTCCGCTCGGCCGAGCTCTATTACATGGAGATTCCCTTCACGCGCGAGGAGCTGCGCACGGCGACGCTCGAGCTGGTGGCCCGGAACGGGCTGCGCTCGTGCTACATCCGCCCGATCGTCTACCGGGGCTACGGAACGATGGGCCTGAACCCGCTCGACGCTCGCGTCGACGTCACGATCGCCTGCTGGGAGTGGGGCGTCTACCTGGGTGAGGAGGGCGCGAGCAAGGGCGTTCGCGCGAAGGTCTCCTCTTGGCGGCGCATCAGCCCGGACTCGCTGATCCCGCACGCGAAGGCCTCAGGGCAGTATCTGAACAACGTGCTCGCCAAGGTCGAGGCGGTGAAGGCGGACTACGACGAGGCGATCCTGCTCGACGACAACGGCTACGTGTGCGAGGGGACGGGCGAGAACATCTACGTCGTGCGAGACGGCGTGATCGCGACACCGGGTCAGGCCAACTCGATCCTCGACGGCATCACGCGCCGCTCGGTGCTGCAGATCGCGCGCGACTTCGGTTACACGGTCGTGGAGCGGGACGTCGCCCGCGGTGAGCTGTACATGGCCGAGGAGGTGTTCATGTCCGGGACCGCGGCCGAGCTCGTGCCGGTGCGCGAAGTCGACGATCACCGCGTCGGCACCGGAGAGCCCGGCGAGGTCACGCGGGTGCTGCAGAAGGCCTTCGACGACGCGATCCACGGCCGCAGCGAGCGCTACCGCGAGTGGCTCGACGTGGTCGCGCCGCGCGACCTGGAGACGCCGACGGGCGAGGCGCGAATTACCGGGGCGACCGGTTAGGCGGCGGAGGCCGCGGCCGGTCGCTCACCGCCCGCCGCCCGTCCGCCGAACCTGAAAGGAACCCCAGATGAGCCCCGACCCGAGCCGCATCGAGCTATATGACGCGACCCTCCGAGACGGCATGGGCGGCGGTGGCATGTCGCTCACCGCCGCCGAGAAGCTCCGCGTCGTAGGAGCGTTGGACGACCTCGGGGTGCACATGATCGAGGCCGGCTTCCCGGTTTCCAACCCGAAGGAGAAGGAGCTGTTCGGGCTGCTCGCCAAGGAGCAGCTCGAGAACGCCGAGATCGTCGCGTTCGGCATGACGCGCCGTCGCGACGCCGCGGCGGACGAGGACCTCGGGCTGCGCACCCTCGCGGAGTGCTTCGCGCCGATCTGCACGCTCGTCGGCAAGGCCTCCGTGCTGCACGTCGAGAAGGTCGTACGCGTCACGCGCGAGGAGAACCTGGCGATGATCGGCGACTCCGTCGCCTTCCTGGTCGGCGAGGGCAAGCGGGTGCTGCTCGACGCCGAGCACTTCTTCGACGGGTTCGCGCTCGATCCGGGGTACGCGCTGGACTGCTTGCGTGCCGCCGCCGAGGCCGGCGCCGAGCGGCTCGTGCTGTGCGACACGAACGGCGGCTCGCTCCCGCCGCAGATCCGCACGGCGTTCGCCGTGGTGCGCGAAGCCCTGCCCGACGCGCCACTCGGCATCCACACCCACGACGACTCCGGCTGCGGAGTCGCGAACGCGCTCTGCGCGGTCGAAGCGGGGGCGACGCAGGTACAGGGCACGATCAACGGGATCGGCGAGCGGACGGGCAACGCCAACTTGGTGACATTGATCGCCGACCTGCAGCTGAAGATGGGCTGCGAGCTGCTGGCGCCCGAGCGCCTTGCACGGCTAACCAAGACCGCGCACTTCCTCGACGAGCTCCTCAATCGCTCGCCCGACCCGGCGCAGCCGTACGTCGGAAAGCACGCCTTCGCACACAAGGCCGGCCTGCACGCCGCCGGCATCCAGGCCGACGTGAGCACCTTCGAGCACGTCGACCCGGCGCTGGTGGGCAACTCGCGCGACGTACTCGTCTCAGAGCTCTCGGGCAGGGCGACGATCGCCGAGAAGGCGGCCGAGACCGGGATCGGGACGTCGTCCGAGGGCGTCGCGGCCGGCGAGTTCGCGCAGCGCGTGCTCGACCGCGTCAAGGAGCTCGAGCACGAGGGCTTCCAGTTCGAGGCGGCGGACGGCTCGCTCGAGCTGCTGATGCGCAAGGAGGCGGGGGAGTACGAGCCGCTCTTTCGACTGGAGTCCTGGCGCGTGCTGGTCGAGAAGCGCGCCGACGGGAGGGTCGCCACGGAGGCGACGATCAAGGTCTGGCTCGACGGCGAGCGTTTCATCCGGACGGCCGAGGGCAACGGACCCGTCAACGCCCTGGATGCGGCCCTGCGCGATGCGATCGGAGAGCTCTACCCGCACCTGCGCGACATCGAGCTGATCAACTTCAAGGTGCGGATCCTCGACGAGAGCCACGGCACCGGCGCCGTCACGCGCGTCCTGATCGACGCCTCCGACGGGCGCGAGGTGTGGGGCACGATCGGCGTCTCGGAGAACGTCATCGAGGCCTCCTGGGACGCGCTCGTGGACTCGCTGGAGTACGGCATGCAGCCCGGCCGGCGTCCAACGCCGGCGCGCGAGGATTAGTGGCGGAGGATCGCATCCCGCTGGCGCGTCCTGTGCTCGGAGAGGACGAGGAGCGCGCGGTGATCGAGGTCCTGCGCTCGGGGCAGCTCTCGCTCGGTCCCAAGCTCGGGGAGTTCGAGCGGGCCTTCGCGGCGGTCGTGGGAGCACGCACGGCCAGCGCCGTCAGCAGCGGCACGGCCGGCCTGCACCTGGCGCTGCGCGCGGTCGGCGTGCAGGACGGCGACGAGGTGGTGACGAGTCCCTTCTCGTTCGTGGCGTCTGCCAACGCCGCCGTGTTCGAGCGGGCGCGCCCGGTCTTCGCCGACATCGACCCGGTGACGCTGAACCTGGACCCGCAGGCCGCGGCGGCGGCGGTGACGCCGCGGACCAGCGCGCTGCTGCCCGTTCACATCTTCGGCTACCCAGCCGACATGGCCGCGTTCGACGCGATCGCCGACCGGCACGGTCTGGGGATCGTCGAGGACGCGTGCGAGGCGCTCGGCGCTCGATATGGCGACGGCCGGCTCGTCGGCGGTCGTCCCAACCCCGCGGTGTTCGCGTTCTACGCGAACAAGCAGATGACGACGGGGGAGGGCGGCATGGTCACAACCGGTGACGAGGAGATCAAGCAGCGAATCGACTCGGAGCGCAACCAGGGTCGCGCTCCGAACATGGACTGGCTGGACCACGACCGGCTCGGCTTCAACTACCGCCTCTCCGAGATGGCATGCGCGCTCGGCCTCGCGCAGCTCGGGCGTTTGGAGGAGATGCTGGCGGCGCGCGCGCGACTCGCCGCCCTGTACGGCGAGGCGCTGGCGGGTTTGGAGGGCCTCGCGTTGCCGTGCGCGGACCACGGTCTGGAGCGTCGCGGATGGTTCGTCTACGTCGTGCAGCTGCCGGCCGGCGTCGACCGCGACGGGGTCATAACAGAGCTCGCACGGCACGGAATCCAGACCAAGCCGTACCTGCCTGCGATTCACCTGATGAGCTACTACCGCGAGCGCTTCGCTCACCGTCCGGGGGAATTCCCGGTCTGCGAGAGCGCCGCAGCCCGTTCTCTCGCGCTGCCGTTCTACCCGTCGATGACGGAGAACGAGGTGGCGCGCGTGGCGCAGGGGCTCGCGAGGACACTGGGCGGACCCACCCGCTGAACGCCGGCTCGCCGGTCGGCGCCCTCGCCGGCGCCATTCGCCATCCATCTGTTTACTACCAAGGCGCACGCTCCGCCCGGTCCTCCGGCCGTGCGACCGGTGGCCGAGTCAAGTTCGACTGCCGATGTTTCTTGCTGTGGACGTCTCCGCCGCCAGATAGTCGGGTTCTAGACAAACTCTCAATTGGGGCCGATTTCGTGCCAGCGGCAGCCTGTGGCTCGGGGGAATCGTGTGCAGGCAGGACATGGCGGCGAATGAGCTTGACGCGCTTGCGGCGGCGCTGCCAGACTCGCGCCGCGGTCGGATGGGTCGTGCGAATCCGCCGTGTCCTCGCCGCAGAGATGCAACGGGCGGGGGCAATGATCAGTAGTTCAACTAAGGGAGAAACAACAGATGCGTTACGCAAAGACGCTCGGTCTGATGCTCCTGGCGGTGCTCGCGCTCAGCGCGGTCATGGTCAGCGGTGCGTCGGCGGCCGAAGGCTCGCTGTTAGGTGCCAAAGGCGAACCGACGACCAAAGACAACGGTACGGCGACGTTCGAAAGCACGGGCGGCGGGATCGCCGTGAAATGCACCTCCTCCGAGGGTAAACTCACGGAAGTCACGAACACCAGCGCCAAATTCGACGAATTATTCTTAGGCTGTACCGCAGGTGGTTTCAAATGCACCGGCTTAACCGACTCGACGGCGGGGTCGATCTTAGCTAAAGGCACAGTCGAATCGTTCGACGCGACTGTTGGCGGGAAATTAACTCTCGTGAACGTCTACACGCTGAGCTCGCCGGTCCACTTCGAGTGCCTCGGTGTCTTAACCGAAGTGCGCGGTTCTGTCGTCGGCGTTGTCACCAACGCGAATGGTTCAAAAACCACCACCGTGACGTCGAGCCTGGTCGGTAAAGAAGGCAAAGAGGAACTCACAGAAGTCGAAGGCGTGCCCCACCACCTCGAATCTGAGACGGGTGGCTCCGCGTTCGTTGAATCCTCGCAGAACCAGAACGTCACCGCGACGGGTGCTGAAGTCGAAGTGATGTACTAAGCCCAAGCCTGAGGGCCGCCTGACGGCCTGAGGTTGGGAATGTTGTGCCGTGCGGCGCCTCCTCCGGGGGCGCCGCACGCGTTTTGTGGGCGGGAAGGGCCGAGCCGGATCGCGGCGCCGACTTTGCAGCGGCTCTCTGGTCGGGTGGCGGGACAGCCGGGAGGGCTTCCCGGGGGCACGACAAGCTCACGTGCGGACGGCGGGTTGTTGAAAGCATGCAGTCGACAGAAATGAGGAACAGCAATGCGTTATGCAAAGATGCTTGGTCTGATGCTCCTGGCGGTGGTCGCGCTCAGCGCGGTCATGGTCAGCGGTGCGTCGGCGGCCGAAGGCTCGCTGTTAGGTGCCAAAGGCGAACCGACGACCAAAGACAACGGTACGGCGACGTTCGAAACCACGGGCGGCGGGATCGCCATGAAATGCACCTCCTCGGAGGGCAAGCTCACGGAAGTCACGAGCACCAGCGCCAAATTCGACGAATTATTCTTAGGGTGCACCGCAGGTGGTTTCAAATGCACCGGCTTAACGGATTCGACGGCTGGTTCGATCTTAATGAAAGGGACGGTCGAATCGCTCGATACGACGATCAGTGGCAGATTAACGCTCGTGAACGTCTACACGCTGAGCCCGCCGGCCCATTTCGAGTGTCTCGGTGTCTTAACGGAATTAAGGGGCTCAGTCGTCGGCGTGGTCACGAACCCAAACGGCGAATTCACTACCAAAGTGACCACGAGCCTGATCGGTAAAGAAGGCAGAAACGAAATCACCGAAGTCGAAGGCGTGTCCCACCACCTCGAATCTGAGACCGGTGGTTCTGCGTTCGTCGAAGCTTCGTTGAGCCAGAACGTGACGGCGACGGGAGCCCAGGTCGAAGTGATGTACTAGGTCTGCCCGAAGGGATTCCCGGCGGCTTCGCGTCGGGGACGCGCGAGTGGCGGCGCTCGTAGCGGCGCCGCATGCGTGTGAAGGGTGAGCGATTGCCGTTCGGACACCAGTCTTTCTGTCGCGGCAAGTCCTTTGGCTCTGGGATCGCGGACGAGACGGAGGTGACTCGGGGGCTCCCAGTGAGAAACAAGTGCATGGATTGCTTGACGCGGTGGACGGCCGGGTGGCAGAGTCGGCGCGGTCATGGTTACGAGCACGAGAGAGAGGGTGGCGCGACGGGCGCGTTCGCGACGCCTGTGGCTGGCTTTCACGGTCTGCTTCGCGCTGCTGGGGACCGCGGGCTGTGGAAGCTCCGGGAAGCCCACGGCGAGTGTCCCCGAGCTGGAAGAAGCCAACGATCGTGCGGCGGAGGTAGTGCAGGTCTCCGGGGCAGGCGGCGTAGGCCAAAAGGCTTTGAAGCACTGGATCGCCGTGCAGGCCGCGACGAACTACAACAGCCTGCCTACACGGCCGGTCCCCGCAGGCGTCGTTCCCGATCCGCCGTCGTACCGCCAGTGCATCGCGCAGTTACGCGCGGAACCGCTCGGACCGAACCCTCAGAATCCGAACAAGCCGAAACTAAAGCCCACCGACGCGAACCTGAGGAAAGAATGCGAAGCGAAGGAAGAAGCTCTTCGCCAGCACGTGCTCCTGATTCTCACGAGCTTCCAGTGGCTGGCCGGCGAGAGCGCGCGAGAAGGCATCAAGGTCTCCGAAGGACGCGTGCGCAACGAACTCGAACGATTCCGCAAGGGCCAGTTCCCGACCGTCGCTGCTTTTCAGGCATACATCCGTAACACCGGACAGACCTATCAGGACGAGCTGCTGCGCATGCGCATGGACGTCTACTCGAACGAACTCGCCCGCCTTGCAGGGGAACGCGCGCATGCGAAGTCCAAGCGCGAGGGTCTCGAAGCGTTCCTGAAGGCGACTCCGGCCATCGGGCGTCGCTGGGCGGCGAAAACCCGTTGTTCGGCAGGCTACGTCACGCAGAACTGCGCTAACTACAAGGGCACACTGGAACCGGAACTGCGTATCTGACGGCCGCCCGAGAGTCAGAAACACAGCTGTTGGAGTCGGGAGGCCAGTCATATGATCCCCCGACGCCTTGGGAAATCGGCGCTCATCATCGCCTCGGAATGAATGGTGGCGTGACGGTGCCGGTGGCGCATTTCGGAGCGAGAGTGGTTCGGCGATGCCGCGCACGCCCTCCGAGATGGCCGCCCCGTTGTCTGGCGACCATCGGTGATGTTCGACGAGGAGAGTGGACTGAATGTTTGGAGGAATTCGCAGGCGGATGAGCCCTGGGGCCGTGCTTGGCACGATCGCGGTGATATTCGCGATGACCGGCGGAGCGTACGCAGCTGGAGCGATCAAGATCACGTCGATCAAGCAGATCAAGCCGAGCGTCGTCAAACAGCTCAAGGGCAAAGAAGGTGCGCGCGGGGCGACCGGCGCGGCGGGCGCAGCGGGTCCGGCGGGGGCTGCTGGGGCTGCTGGTAAAGAAGGCGCGAAAGGCGCAGAAGGCCCGAAAGGCGAAACCGGTAAAGAAGGCGCTCCCGGTCCCAAAGGCGAAAAAGGTCAGCCTTGGGTGCCGGACAACACGCTGCCGAGCGGCGCCGAGGAGACCGGGGTGTGGGGGATGAGCAAGCTGCCCGGCACTCTCGGAGTGGGTCAGCTGCAGGTTCCGATCTCGTTCACGATCCAGCTGGTGAGCCCACTCCCCGGCCCAGTTGAAAACCCCATAACCAAAGAACTCGAATCGCACGTTCACGTCATCGAAGAAGGCGAAACTGGAGCTGCGGGCAAGGGTTGCGGTGGTGGAACCGGCGAAGCGCCGACCGCGGAACCAGGCAACCTCTGCGTCTATGTCACCTCCGAGAACGAAGCGCCGGCAAGCGCGTTCTTGGTCGCGGACCCGGCGACGGGAGAACCTGGCGCCGGCAGCACGGGGGCGATCCTGACGAGTTCGGGCTCCCCCACGCTTCCGGCAGGGGCCTTCGCGCACGGTGTGTGGGCCGTCCGGGCCGAATAGGCATCGGCTGGCTCATCGAGTTGATGCGTAGGAGCTCAATCCGCTCGGTGTGCAGCGCACACAGACAGCGCCGGCTGGTGTCGGCGCTGCTGTGCGCATTCGCGGCGGCGCTCGCCGGGTCGGCCCCGGCGAGCGCGCGCGTCTTCGCGCCGGGAGGGGCGTTCGCGGGGGAGGTCAGCAGTCCCGAAGGCGTCGCAGTCGACCAGAGCTCCGGCTTGGTCTACGTGGCTGACAACGGCAACAACCGGATCGACGAGTTCACACGTGCAGGCGTCTTCGTCCGGGCGGTCGGCTTCGGCGTCCGCGACGGCGCGAACCAGCTCGAGACCTGCACGACGGCGACGACGTGTCGGGAAGGACTGGTCGGCGGGGGGGGAGCCGGCGAGACCAAGCCCGTCGGGATTGCCGTCGACAGCTCCACGCACCGCGTATACGTCAGCGAACCCGTCGCGAATCGCAGCCGCGTGCAGGAGTTCACGGAAGCGGGGACCTTCGTCACGATGTTCGGTAAGGGTGTCGACAAAGGCCCGAGCCACAAAGGGAATGTGTGCTCTGCGGCCTTCATCGAAGAAGGTGACGAATGTGGGGGGGGCGAATTCACCACCGGACCCGGGGGCTTCGGGAACGACGGAGAAACGGCGCTCGCCTTGCCGCTGGCAATCGACGCCTCAGGTGACGTGTGGGTCGGCGACATCAACCGGCTCGAGCGTTTCTCCGCCAGCGGCGAATTCATCGAAGAAGTCACGCTGCCCGCAGGCGGCCGGCTCGGATCGCTCGGTGTGGACACGCTGGGGAACCTGTACGTCCTTGACTCCGCTGAAGCTGCGGTCCAGAAGCTCGACGCGAAAGGGACTCAGCTCTCGACGCTCGACGGGCCGCCGGGTCGCCCGCGAGTGCTGACACTCGGAGGAGCCGAAGGCCTGTACGTCGGCGACGAAGGCCCGCCCTACTCCCTGATCCGGTTCAACGCAAAAACCGGCGCGGAGCAGGAGGTCTTCGGCGTGGGCAGCATCATCGGACGCCCGAACTCCGAAGAAGGAGCGGCATCGGGGGAAGCCGGCAATGCGCTCGCGTTCGACGAAGCGACAGACATTGTCTACGCAGCGAGCACCGAACCGCTGTCGCGCGAAAACGGAGTCGACAGCGCCGTGGCTGCTCTCACGGTGCCGCCTCCGGGCCCGCTTCAGCACGGGCTGAAATGCGAAGCCGTGCGTGGTACGCGGATGAAGCTTGCGGCGGTGCTGAACGCCGAGGGTGCCGAAACCGAATACCGGTTCCAGTACGTCGACGATGCGACCTTCAAAGCCGACGGAGGAAAATTCGACCACGCCTCGAGCTCGGAACCGCAGAAACTGGCAGCGAGCTTCGCCGAAACGCAGGTCAGCGTCCAAGTCACCGGGCTGACGAGCGAAACCGACTACCACTTCCGTCTCACGGGGCAGAACGCGGACGGGCAGGTCCAGACCGCCGAAGGCGCCGTGGAAGCAAGCTCGTGCGAAACCACACCGCCGGTCGAAATCGCCGCCCTATACGTGACCGGTGTGAGCACCGACTCGGCGACGCTCAACGCTTCGATCAACCCGGAGGCCGTCGCGTCGAGCTACCACTTCGAGTACCTGCCGACGGCCGCCTATCAGGCGAACGTCGAAGGCGGACGGAACCCGTTCACGGGCGCAGCGGTGGCGCCGAGCCCCGACGGGTCGCTCGGCGAAGGGGAAGCCGACGTCGATGTGGCGCAGGCGCTCAGTGGGCTCCTGCCCGGGACGTCGTACCAGTTCCGCGTCGTCGGCAGCAACATCGGCGGTACCGGTGCGTCGGTGGCGAAAGCGTTCTTCACGCGGACGGCGGGAGAAGCCACGTTGCCCGACGGACGCAACTGGGAACTCGTCTCGCCGCTCGAGAAGCACGGGGGCCTGTTCGAGCCGATCGGCGATACAGGGATCACGCAGGCAGCCCAGGCGGGAGGAGGGATCACCTACCTCGCGACCAGGCCGACCGAAGCGTCACCCGAAGGGTATCTCCTGAAGGAGCAGGTTCTCTCGCAGCGCACACCCGGCGGTTGGGTCTCGCGAGACCTCTCGCTGCCGCATGAAACGGCCCCGGGCGTGAGTCTGGGTACCGGAGAAGAGTACCGGTTCTTCTCGGCCGACCTTTCGAGAGGAATCGCGCAGCCCTTCGGCATGTTCGACCCGGCCGTGTCCGCCGAGGCCTCCGAAGAGACGCCGCTTCTTCGTGGCACCGCCGCCGGCGAAGGCTACCAGCCGCTGGTGATCGGCTGCCCGCCTCCGGGACAGGAATGCCGGCCGGAAGTGGAAAGCCACGCGAACGTCCCACCGGGTACCCGGTTCGGGATCTCCGCCGAGTCGCTCGAACCATGCACTACGGGTCTGTGCGGGATCCAGTTCGTCGGGGCCTCGCCCGACGGCAAGCACGTCGTGCTGGAATCGCCTGTTGTCGGCCTGACGTCCATCGCCGGCGACAAAGGCGGCCTGTACGAGTGGGCCGAAGGGCGCCTGACGCTCATCAGCAGGCTTCCGAATAACAGTCCCGCCAGCTACAGCGGCGCCGCCGCGGCGCCATATCTGGGTCGTCGTTCCAGCGACAAGAGCGTGAACACGGTCGGCGCTGTCTCTGCCGACGGCAACTTGGTCGACTGGACTTTCAACCGTCACCTCTATCAGCGCAACGTTGCGACCGAAAAGACGATCCAGATCGACGCTCCGAGCGCGGGCGCCGGCACTCAGCCGGCGAACACGAGGCCGGAATTCCAGTTCGCCAGCGCCGACGGGAAGGTCGTGTACTTCACCGACGAACAGAAGCTGTTCAAAGCGGCGAGCCCCGAACCGGGGAAGCCGGACCTGTATCGCTGCGTTGTAGTCGAATCGCCCTCACCGAAATGCGAAGTGACGGATCTGACGCCCGGCGGCAACGTGCAGGGGGCTGTGCTCGGCGGCTCGAGCGACGGCGCTTCGGTCTACTTCGTCGCCGACGGCAAACTGGCTGCGGGCGCAAAAGCGGGCGACTGCGAAAACGCGGTGCGCTTTGCACCGAACTTCGAATGCGCCCTCTACGAGTGGCGCGAAGGCACGACCAAGTTCGTCGCGATGCTGTCCGGCGAAGACGAGCCGGACTGGTACCACGAAACGAGCCGTCAGCCGGCGCGCGTGTCGCCGAACGGGCAATGGCTCGAGTTCATGTCGCAGCGCTCGCTCACCGGCTACGAAAACACGGACGTGCACAGCGGCGAACCGGACGAGGAGGTGTTCCTCTACGACGATGCCACCAGCGCGCTCGCCTGCGTGTCGTGCAATCCCAGCGGGCAGCGGCCGGCCGGCGCAGAATACGGCGACAAAGAAAACCTCAGCAGCGGCGATCGTATCTGGCAGGTCACCACGTGGATCGCCGCGAGTGTGCCGGGATGGGCTTCATACGCAACCGCGAGCGCCGAGCACCAGCCTCGCTACCTGTCGGATTCGGGTCGCCTCTTCTTCAACAGCCGCGACGACCTCGCGACCACCGACACGAACTCAGCCGAGGACGTCTATCAGTTCGAGCCCTCCGGGGTGGGCGGATGTGTCCCCGCGAACGCGTCTTTCGTGGCGGCAGACGGCGGCTGCCTGAACCTGATCTCGTCCGGGACCTCGTCGACCGAATCGGCGTTCCTCGACGCGTCTGAATCCGGCAGCGACGCGTTCTTCCTGACTGCTGCGCAGCTCGCGGGCGGGGACGAAGACGGCGGGGTCGACGTCTATGACGCGCACGTCTGTCTGCCCAGCGACCCGTGTCTGGCGCTGCCTCCCACCACGATCGAAGAATGCCTCGGCGAAGCATGCCAGGCGCCGGGCGCCGCGCCGGCGGAACCGGCGATCGCGTCGCTGATCGCGTCGGGGCTCGGGAACCTCTCGCCGCTGCCGGAAGCGAAGCCCGAACCCAAGCCAAAGAAGCTGACGCCTGCCCAGCGCCGCGCACGAGCCCTTAAGGCGTGTCGGCGACAGCACTCCCGCAAGAAGGCGCGCGCGAAGTGCGAAGCGAAGGCACGCAAGGCGTACCGCGCGGCGCTCGCGAGAGCGCGGCGAAACGGAGGACGGAGCCGGTGACACGCGGCGTGAGCACGCTACGACGGGCCGCGATGGTCGTGTCTGTGGCCGCTGGGCTCGCGCTCGCGCTCGGCTACGCTGCCGGTGCCGCGTCGGCTGCCGTTCCCTGGTGGCATCTCGGGATCGAGCAGCGTCCGGTCGGAGTCGCCTCCGGAGCTGCGAGGAGCGAGGTGCAGGAACTCACAGTGAGCGCCACCGGCGGCGGCTTTGTCCTGACGCGCCCGGAAATCGGCGGCGGAAGCACAGCCGAACTCCCCTTCAACGTGAGCGCCGCCGCTCTCCAGAGCGCGCTCGAAGCGCTATACGGGGCGGGCTCCATACAGGTGAGCGGAGGCGTCGGCGACGAAGCGGGGGACAAACCGTACGTGCTCACGTTCCGCGGGAGCCTGGCCGACCAGCCGGTCGAGCGGCCAACGGTCGCTTCCACGACGCTGAAAGGTGGACACAACAACACTCCGGTGCTGCGCCGGCTCGTCGAAGGGCGCCCGGACGGCCAGATCGTCGTGCTCGCTGAGAACGCCGGCGACGCCCCGATGAACGGCGGGACGGCGCCAATCGACGTGAGCATCGCTCTTCCCGCCGGCCTTCATGCGGTCGGCATCGCCGCGACCGCCCCGCAGCCCGGCGGTGGCACCGAACGGGAACCGATTGCTTGCTCTGTCGGATCGCTGAGCTGCGCTTTCAAAGGAGTGCTGGCTCCCTATGACGCGCTCGAAGTGCGGATCGACGTGGCGAACGTCGGCGCGACGGGCGGCGAAAGGGCGGTCGCGAGCGTGGGAGGCGCCGGCGTGGCCCCTGCAGCGGACTCGCATGCGGTGAGGCTCGCGGAAGCGCCGCCCACGTTCGGCGCCGAAGCCTTCGAAGTCGATCCCGAAGAAGAGGGGGGGACGGTCGCCGACCTGGCAGGCGCCCATCCGTTCCAGCTCACGACGGTGCTCACGGTCAATCAGGGTCCCGATCGGGCCGCGCTGGCCTCGAAGGCGAAGCCGCAGGTCGAACCGGTCGCGCTTGCCAAGGACGTTCACGTGAAGTTGCCGCCCGGGCTCCTCGGGAACCCTACGGCGCTTCCGGCGTGCGGGATGACGCAGTTCCTCACCTTCACCGAAGACAACGGCTTCGGCGGCGACGAATGCGCCTCGAATGCGGCGGTCGGGGTCGCCTCGGTGACGGTCGACGAACCGCTCACCATCAAGGGCGCCCTCACGCTGCCGGTGCCGGTGTTCAATCTCGAGCCCGCCAGGGGCGAGCCGGCGCGCCTCGGCTTCTACATCCCGATCGCCAAAGTGCCCGTGCTGCTCGATACCGCGCTGGAAAGGCGCCCCGACGGAAGCTACGCGGTGACGGTGAGCGCGATCGACGCACCCGAGGCTGCCGGTCTGCTCAACACCACCGTCACGATCTGGGGCAATCCGGCGGACCCCGGTCACGACGACGCTCGCGGCTGGGGATGCCTCGAGCTGGCGCGCGGCGGCAGCGGCTTTCCGTGCTCGGCCGGCGAAGGAGCGAGCGCGACGCCGTTCCTGACGATGCCCACCTCGTGCACCGGCCCTCTCGAAGCGGCCGCCGAACTCGACTCCTGGGCGGAGCCGGGTACGTTCGGGACGATCGCACCGGAACCCGCGGTGCCCGCGACGCTCGGCTGCGGCGATCTCGCATTCAGCCCCGAGGTCGCCTCTGCTCCGAGCACGGCAGAAGCTTCGTCGTCGAGCGGGCTCGGATTCGCGCTCAGCGCACGCGACGAAGGGCTCGAAGCGCCGCGCAGCCGCGCCGAATCACAGGTCAAGAAGGTTGTCGTGACGCTGCCGGAAGAAATGACCGCGAACCCGTCGCTTGCGGTCGGCCTGGGCGCGTGCAGCGAAGCCCAATACGAATCGGAGACGGTGGACGCCACCCCGGGCACCGGCTGTCCCGAAAGCTCGAAGATCGGCGAAGTCGAAGTCGCGACGCCGCTGCTTCGCGAAAAGCTGACGGGTGCCGTCTACGTGGCAAAGCAGAACGAAAATCCGTTCCGTACCCTGCTCGCCCTTTACATCGTGATCAGGGACCCGAAGACCGGCGTGCTCGTCCGGCTCGCCGGGAAGGTCGAACCGGACCCCGTGACGGGCCAGCTCGTCTCCACCTTCGACGAGAACCCGCAGGTGCCGTTCAGTCGCTTCACGCTCCGGTTCCGGCAGGGGCCGCGCGGTCCGCTCGTGACCCCCGCGCGATGCGGCACCTACACCACGCGCGTGCAGCTGTCGCCCTGGGCGAGACCGGAAAGCTCGCTCGAACGCACGTCGAGCTTCTCGGTCTCGAGCGGCGCCGGAGGGGCGCCCTGCCCGGCACCGGGCCGTCTCCCGTTCGCGCCGACGATGCAGGCGGGCACGGAAAGCAGCGCCGCCGGGCAGTACAGCCCGTTCAACCTGCGCCTCGATCGCGGCGACGGGGAACAGGAGATCACCGGCGTCGGCACCACGCTGCCGGCCGGCCTCACCGCCAAGCTCACCGGCGTGCCGTTCTGTCAGCCGGCCGAAGCCGCTCGGGCAGAAGCCAAGACGGGGGCCCAGGAGCAGGCGGCGCCGTCCTGCCCGCCCGCTACGGAGATCGGCCAGGCGACCGTCGGCGCGGGCGTCGGCAGCACGCTGGCCTACGCGCCCGGCAGGCTTTACATGAGCGGACCCCTTGAAGGCGCGCCGTTCTCGATGATCGTAATCAGCAACGCCGTCGTCGGTCCCTTCGACCTCGGGAACGTGGTCGTCCGCCTGCCGATCCGGATCGACCCGAACACGACCCAGGTCACCGTCGGACCCGGCGCCCCGGATCAGATCCCGCACATCCTCGACGGCATCGTCGTGCACGTCCGCGACATTCGCGTGAACGTGAACCGTCCCGACTTCATCCTCAACGCTACGAACTGCACTCCGCAGACGATCGCCGCCGACGCGATCGGAGCCGGGACGGACTTCCAAAGCGCCGGCGACGACGACGCGGCGACGGTCTCGAACCGCTACCAGGCGAGCGGGTGCGCGGCGCTCCCGTTCCGGCCGAAGTTCGAAGCGACGGTGTCGAGCAAGGTATCCCGGCTGAACGGGACCAGCTTCAAGGTCAAGCTGGCGCTTCCCGCCGGCAACGCCAACGTCGCCAAGGTGAAAGTCGAACTTCCCAAGACCGTTCCCTCGCGGCTGGAAACGTTGCACAAGGCATGTCTTTTCGCCCAGTTCACGGCCAACCCCGCCGGGTGCCCCCCGGAATCGGTCGTCGGACACGCGAAGGCGGTGACTCCCCTGCTCCCGGTCCCGCTCGAAGGGCCGGCCTATTTCGTCTCTCACGGCGGAGCTCAGTTCCCTGACCTCGTGATGGTTCTCCAGGGCTACGGCATCACGATCGACTTGACCGGCGCGACCTTCGTCAACGGCAGGACCGGGGTCACGAGCAGCACGTTCAAGACGGTTCCCGACCAGCCGGTCTCCAGCTTCGAACTGAGCCTCCCGGCCGGGAAGTACTCAGCGCTCAGCGGCTTCGGAAACCTGTGCAAGCAGAAACTCAAGATGCCGACGACGTTCAACGCTCAGAACGGCGCGGAAATCAAGCGGACCACGAAGATCACCGTCACGGGCTGCAAGAAGAAGAAGAAGTCGACCAAGAAGAAGAAGGCGAAGCGCTCCAACGGCAAGCGCGCAGCCCACCGGTAGGCGGTCTAGCTCGGGGCGCCGGTGAAGCGCGGCGCGGTCATGACGAAGTCCGCGCTGGGCTGCGGTCTGTCGTTCAAAGGCTGCCAGACCAGCCACACGTCGACAGCGCCATCCAGCGGCACATGAAAACCATGCGCGGGCCGGTCCGAGCGGAATGTGGTTTCGTACAGCAGCTTCACCCGTCGCGGGTTCTTGTAGATCAGCAGCCGATAGGCGACGGGGCGAGAGGACCGGCTCCGAAGCGTCGCCCGACCGCAGTCGAGCGCGGTGAATCCGGTGGTCGATATCTCGAAGCCGGCAGGCTTACCGGGTCGGATCGCCGAGATGAGGAAGCGCAAGTCGAGCGCGGCACGTTTGCCGCCGGCGGTTTCCTGACCGGTCCTGGTCAGCAGCGTCGCGCGTTCTGCGTCGCGGTTGAGAGTATCGGCGCCGCCCTGCGTTTCGATGTAGTCCGCGACGTAGGTGCCGTTTGCATCGCGGCGTGCGAGCGGCGGCGTTTCTTCGCCGTCCTTGGAGCTGCTCCCGCAGGCGGAGAGGGGAAGGACCGACGCGCTGATCGCCGCGGCGATCCTGCGCCGCGAAAGGATCCTGAGGTGAACGAGGCTCACGGCGGCCTGATCGTAAGGCGCCCGCGAGCCCCGGTCAACGACGTTCGCACGGTGTCGTGTCGGAGACATGTCGCCAATTGCCGCGTTCCGCCGTTTACGCTCGCGCCGTGAGTCCGCGCAGCCTCATCACAGGCGCATTCGTGCTCCTGGCCGGGGCGTCTATCGCGGCATGCGGTGGCGTCTCCGGGAGAGAAACAGTGGCTTCGGTAGGGGCGGTTTCGATCTCTCGGGCGGAGCTCGGCCACTGGACCGCGATCAGCGAACACACTCGCGGTCGGAGCGGTGCGGATGCGCGCTCTCACGCGCTGAACTACCTGATCGTCGCGGCGTGGGTGCGTGGCGAGGCGAGGCGCCGCGCGGTCTCGGTCCCGCCCGGCGCCGCCGGCCAGCGCGTTGAAGCTGAGTCGGAAACCTTCGTCGGCGGACGCGGGGCGTTCGAATCGAGCCTGTCACGTTCGGGGGAGACGCTCGCAGACAGGAGATGGCAGATCGAAACAGAGCTTCTCTACAGCCGCCTGGAGAGCACGGTCGAGGCGAACGCGTCGGTTGCTCCGAGCGCGGTCGCCGCCTACTACCGCCGCCACCGGAATCGCTTCCTCGTCCCGGAGCGCCGTTTCTTCCTCAGCGACTCTCGGTACAAAAACAGCGGTCAGATCTACCGTGACCGCGCGCGCATCCTCGCGGGCGGCAGCTTCCCTTCGCACGCGATCCACGAGTCGCTCAGCAAGGACGAAATCGGCAGGAAGATCGTCGACAAGGGAGGGGCCAACCGCAGGGAGATCGAGCGCGCGATCTTCGCGGCGCCGAAGGGGAAGCTGCTGGGGCCGTTCAAGAACGACCCGCACGAGTTCCTCACGCTCGTCGAGGTGACCAGGATCGTGCCCGCCCGGTACGAAGCGCTCGAGCGCGTCGCAGGTCAGATCGAGCGCGAGCTGAAGCTCGCGGCGGCCAAGAGCGCCGTCGCGCGATTCAGGGCAACGTGGCAGGCCCGGTGGCGGGCGATGACTCGCTGTCGGCCGTCATGGACCGCGCCGGCCTGCACTCTCGGCAAGACCGCCGACTCGCCGCTGCCACTCACGCTGTGACGAGGATGGCGCGAGGCGCAGCCGTCCCTGCTCGGGGCATCCGCGAAAGGCGTACCGAATAGGGTTGACGATAAGGCGCCGCAACCGTTTATCTAAGTCTGACTAGCGTCGCCAGCGCGTCTGTGCGTGGCCGCCTTCGACGGCGGTTCGATCGAGCGCGTTTCTCAATCGTAGCCTGCCAAAAATGCAGTCGCCGCATGGTGTCTGAGACTTGACAGGGGGAGCCGCTTAGGCTAGGCTGCCGGACAACGTTTATAGAGCGCCCGGCTGGATGCTTGGCGTGTCTGTCGAGGGAGGCAGAAGTGGGGCAGGGGATGGGACGCCGACGAGGGTCGCCTCGTACGTGTCGCGAGTGGAATCGCGCGCGCCGGATCGAGCACCGCGCACGTCTGGTGCGGGAGCGTCGTCGGCTCAGCGTCCCTGTCGCCGGAGAGTTTCGCGACGGGAGGCCGGGCACACAGCGCTAGCCCCGTCGTCGACAGGTGTGCATCGAGTGTGGGAGGGGTTTTCCCGCCGGGGATGCGCTATGGCGCTTCGAATTGCCGGGTCGCTCGTCCACGAGCGGCGCGACGGCTCGGACGCGCCTCAGGACACGAGCGATGCCGGCCCACTCGGATGAGGCGGCGGCCCGCTCGACGATAACCCAAGGGAGGAATGGAAGGCATGAAACATCTACGGATCCTGGGTATGGCCCTGACGGCCGCGCTGGCGATCGCCGCCATCGCCGCATCGGCCGCCTCGGCAAGCCAGCCCGAATACATGAAGTGCGCGAAGGCGGCGAAGGTCGAAGGGAAATACACCGGCGGCTTCAACAACAAGGTGTGCACCGAAGTCAACGGGACGGGCGAAGGCAAATACGCGACGTCCGCTCTGAGCACCCCGCTCGGGTACACGGGCAAGAGCAAGGCGACGACTCTCTACTACTCGAAACCGGGCGGCCCGATCGTCTGGGAGCTCACCTGCAAGAAGGGCCTCGAGAGCGCCGAAATCTCCGAATCCACCTCGGAGGAAGGTCTCATCACGCTCGAAAGCTGCTCGCTCGCCAACGAGATCACCAAAGCGAAGGCCGTGAAGTGCACCAGCCCGATGCCGGTCCCGTTCGCCGGGATCCTGAGGGAAGAAACGGTCCCCGCGTCGCTGCACCCGGGAATCACGTACGTGTTCTTCATGCCCGAATACTCGTGCGCCGGGGTGACGATGGAAACGACCACCGCTCTGCCGTTCGTGACCGGTGAAGTGTCGCCGACGACGAAGGGCGAATTCGGCAGCTTCACGGTCAACAAAACGACCGGAGCCCAGAACATCGAACAGTGGGTCGAAGAAGGCAAACCGACGAAATGGGCGCCGCTCGAAGCTGAAGTGACCGCCGAAGCGAAATCGGAAAGCCTCCGGGTCGGTGTCGAAACGCTCCAGCCCCTCGCACCGAAGAAGGAAGTAGTCATCCACTAAGCGGAGACGCGAACGGCGCAAGCCGACACCGTCGTGGCGTGGGGCCCGGTCGGGCCCCACGCCACCCGCTTCGGGCGGGGACGGGTCCAGCGCCTCGGCCCAGCCGAGGCGCGATGCGTGTCGCACGGCCGATTGTCAGTCGAAGAGAGGAGCCGGACCAATGAATGCCCGCAATCTGGCCGTGACCGGCTTGCTGTATCTGTGTGCGACCTTGGCGATGTCCGCCGTCGCCACTCAGCCGGCCGTGGCCGCGGAAGAACGCCCGTATCTCCCGTCGCTCTCGCTGATCGACGTCTTCACGGAATCGGTGGGCTCATCCGGCGTCGCGACCGATTCGAACGGCGACATCTACGTCTCGGAATACCTGAGCCAGAAGGTGAAGGTCTACTCCGCGACCGGCGCCGTCGTGACGGAATTCTCCACGCCGGCCTCGAAAGGCTTCGGGCCGGCCGGCCTGGCGGTCGACTCGAGCGGAGCCGTCTACGTCCAGATCTACGGCCGCAACGTGACGAAGTACAAGCCGTCGGCCTACCCGCCGACGGCCGCGACGACGTACGCGGTCGACAAAACCGCCGGTACCGAAGGCGTGATCGTGCCGAACTCGGCAGAAGCGCACGGGGTCGCCGTCAATCCGGCGAACCAGGACGTGTACGTGGCGGAGGTCAAACACATAGCGAGGTTCGACTCGAAAGGCAAACTGATCTCCTCGACGATCGGAGAATCGGTCGTGTCCGGCCCCGAATACTTCGGCGTGGACGTTTACGGCACGAACGGCGACGTCTACGTCACCGACAGGGCACACGGGAGCGCTTACGTGCTGAACCCGACCGGGACGGAAATACTGGCTCGGACCCACTTCACCGAACAGGCGGGGTCGAATCTCTACGACCTCGCGGTGGACCAGTCGAACGGAAACTTCTTCGTGATGTCCTCGGTCTTCGGCCAGGAGAGCACCACCGCGGCGGTCGACGAGTTCAACGCCAACGGGAAGTACGTCTCCCATCTCCCGCGGACGTTCGGCGGGACGTTGAAATTCGAAGCGCTCCGAGGGCCGTCCGACATCGCGCTCGACAACAGCGCCTCGAGCCCGAACAACGGCGACATCTTCGTTGCCTCACGAGACGCGAAACACACCTCGGACAGCATCTACGCGTTCGGGCCGCTGGCCGGCGCCACCACGGAGGACAAGCTCGCGGTCGTGCAGTCGGGCAACGGGAGCGGCAAACTGTCGTGCGAAGTCAACAAGGCGTTCGAAGAATGCGCCGGCGAATATCCCGACGGCAGCGAAGTCGCGCTGAAGGGCGCGGCTTCGCCGGGGTCCGAATTCCTCGGTTGGAGCGGAGGCAGCGGAACGGCGGCCTCGTGCACCGGCAGCGGCCCGTGTGCGATGACGCTCGGCGCTGACAGCGGCGTTGAAGCCGTGTTCCTGCTCGAAAACACGCTCGCGGTCAGGAAGACGGGATCCGGGGGTGGGACGGTCACCAGCGAACCGGCCGGGATCGACTGTGGGCCGACGTGCGAATCGGTCTTCTCGCACAATCAGAGCGTGACGCTCACCGCGAAACCCGACGAAGGCAGAGTCGGCAGCTGGACGGGGTGCGAAAGCGTCAGCGGTCCGGGCGGCGAAAACTGCACGGTTCAGATCTCAGCGGCGAAGATGGTGAGCGTCGAGTTCATCGCCGAACCGCTGCTCACGGTGGCGAGGACCGGTACCGGCGCCGGCGAAGGGCGCGTCACGTCCACGCCCGTCGGGATCGACTGCGGAAGCGAATGCACCCACGCGGAGCCGCTCGGCGAAACGGTCGTGCTCGAACAGCACGAAGAAGGCGCGACGTTCAACGGGTGGACGGGCTGCACGAGCGAAGAAGCAGGAAAGTGCGTCGTGGTGATGAGCAAAGCCCGGGAAGTCAAAGCGCAGTTCACCGCGCCGGCGCCCGCTAAGTTCACGCTCGAAGCCCACGTCGGCGGTCACGGCGAAGTGCAGGCGGAAGGGGGGACGATCGCGTGCAAAGAAGGCTCGGGCCAGTGCGGCGAAGAAGTCTCCTCATCCTCGGCGGTGAAGCTGCACGCCGTCGCTGAAGCCGGCTGGAAGTTCGAAGAATGGACCGAAGGCCCTTGCGCCGGGTCGACGGCGGTCGCCTGCCAGTTCTCGATGCCGGGCCACAACGTGACGGTTGCGGCGAGGTTCGGCATCTCGCACAACCACAGCTTGACGGTCGTCAAATTCGGCCAGGGAGCCGTCGCCTCGACCCCGTCGGGCCTGTCGTGTGGTGCGGCTCAGTTCGAATGCGCGGCGGAATTCGCCGAAGGAACGAAGGTCACGCTCTCGGAGAGCCCGGCGGCGGGCTATGAATTCGCAGGCTGGATCGGCTGCAAAGCCAAGACTTCGACCAGCTGCGAAGTCGAAGCGGCCCGCGACCTCGAAGTCGCCGCTGTCTTCCTCAAAGCGGGCGAACGTGGACCGGGAGGCAAAGAAGGGCCCCCCGGCCCCGAAGGCCCCGCCGGCCCCGAAGGGCCGAAGGGAAGCACCGGCGAAGCAGGCGGGAAGGGTGCGCCGGGCGAACCCGGGCCGGCAGGTCCGGCAGGGCCGGCGGGTCCTCAAGGACCTCAGGGCCCGCAGGGCGAATCCGGCAAGCCGGGAACGGTCGAGCTCGTGACCTGCACGATGGTGCGCGTCAAAGGCACCGCCAGGCGACGTTGCACGATCAAGCAGGTTCCCGGCCCGGTCACGCTGAAAGCGACCGGATCGGCCGCGCACGTCACGATCTCGCGTCTCGGTGCCGTGTACGCTGTGGGGACCGGACAGCGTGGCGCCGGCGGGCACCTGCGGCTGAGGCTGAAGTCGCTTCGGCGCCTGCGTCCCGGTCGCTACACGCTGACGATCGTCCGTGGCTCGGGCGCGCACGAGCGGATCAGCACCGAGGCGTTCCTGCTGACGGGCAGGGCGCACCGCTGAGCGAGCCCCTTCACGTTCGGGGCGGGTTGCGGCCGCTGACGCCTGTGGCGATCAGCGGCCGCGCCCCGGGGGCTCGAGCGGAGCCCCCGTTCGGGCGTCGATGAAGTCATCGGCCTCGGTCGCCCCGAGGAACGGCGACAGCCAGATGTGGGCGATCTGCGGCAGCATCGCCGCAACCTGAGGGTTCCCGGGGCTGCGTGCCTGTAGGTAGATGACCTCGAACACGGCCGAGATGGTCGCCTCCATCGCAACCCGGGAGGGGGGATCCGAGGAAGGGCTGTGCATCAGCCCTTCCTGAAGGAAGAACATGAATGCGGTGTGGCTGTCCTCGATGCGCTGGACGGCGCCAGGGCCGACGGCGTAAGCCTCGACGAACCCGACGCGTGCGATCAGCGGGTTCTCCTGAAGCAGCTGGGTCAGCGCCCTGCCCGCCTCCCAGCTGCGCAGCGGCCAGCCCTCCTCCGCGAAGAACGCTTTCGCCGTGACGTCCATCACGAGCTGGAAGCCCATCTCGTGCACCGCCGCGAACGCCTCCTGCTTATCGGCGAAGAGCCGGTAGAAGACCCTCCCGTCGATACGCGCCAAGCGCGTGATGTCGGCGATCGTCGTCGCGAGATACCCCTTCTCCTCGGCCAGGCGCGCGGCTGCGTAGAGGATCCTCGCGCGATGGTTTTCGGCGACCTCGGCCTCCGGGATCCGCGGCCGGCCCGGCGGAAGCAGCTTCGGCATCTGGTGCATCGGGCCCACTTGGGGCACGTACGGTGAGCGCGGCGGCACGTCGCCGGGCGCGAGCTTCTGCCAGCGCCGCCGGGACGCCGGGACCGCGTAGGAGGCGAGCCAGTCGAGCAGATCTCCCCGCAGGATCGAGATCGCGGCCTCGCCGCGGCGCAGCCTGGTCGCGATCAGGCGGTAGGCGCTGCCGATCGCGATGCGAGGATCGACGTCGCAGAGCGGCGTCTCGGGATCGGCCGCTCTCTCGGCACGCGCGATGTCGCCCGCAATGACGGCGATGCCCTCGTCACGCGCGTCGAGGGCCGCCTGCCCGCCGCTCATCGACTCTCCGAACAGGAACCGCGCCCGCGCCGGCTGCTCGCCGGCGAACTCCGTGACGACCGTGACCGCAGCCGCGAGCGCGGTGTCGGGCCCGGCCTCCGCCAGGGCGGCCTTGACCGCTTTCCGCAGTTCGCCGTGCACCTCTCGGATCGTCGCCGCGAAGCAGTCCTCGCGATCGGCGAAGTACTCGTAGTAGGTCGGGCGCGAGACCCCGGCCTCGGCGATCACGGCGGAGACGCTCGCGCCGGCGTAGCCATGGCGATTCGCGACCTCGACGAGGCCGTCGATCAATCTTTCCCGCTGCGTGCTCTTACGAGTTCTGGCTGCCATCGTGCGGCGCTCGATCGCTGTCGCGCGCGACAAGCTACCCGAGCTGACAGCAGACACACCTGTCTGCTCGAAATGTCCAGTCCCGGATGCGATGAGATCGGCCATGGGATCGAGTTCGCGACGACCGCATAATACCCAAAGTTCTGTTTATTCGTATCCCGGATATCGGAAGACGGGGTGCTGGCGCGTGGAGCGGCTCCGCCCATCCGGGTCTTACTCGGCGCGGGCCTGTCGCGATGGCCGAGCGACGTGACCAGCCGATGTTTATCCCGGCGCATCCCGGCGCAAACAGCCTCCTTCAGCCGTTACCCTCGACTTGACGATAGTCGACACTGCTGGGACGATTTGGCTTGCCCGGCAAAGCGCCGGGCGGGGCCTGCCGACGGCCCTTGGGGAAGGAGGACGTTCGGTGGTGACCAAGGTGGCGAGGAGGGACGGTCCCGAGAGCAGGCGACCGCGGGAGTCACAGCGGTCCCTCTCGCGACGCGTTCCCGAGGCCGACCGACGAAGCTCTCTGTTGAGAGCGGCGAGCCTGCTCGTCGCCGAGGAGGGCGCGGACGCGCTGACTCGGGAGAGGGTCTGCGCGATCGCCGGGCTTCCGCCGGCGGCCTTCGACGCCGTCTTCGCGGGCCGCGTCGATTGTCTGGTGGCGCTGTTCGACGACGTCGCCGAAAGGGCCCTGGAGCGGATGGGTGCCGCGAGCCGCTCCGCAGACTCGTGGCTGGGCCGGATTCGGGCCGCGCACTACGCGCTGCTCACGTTCCTCGACGAGAATCGCGGCCTGGCGCGATTCGTGGTCGTGGACGCGCTGGCCGGCGAGCCGGCCGTCCTCGCGCGGCGGCAGCGCGTGCTGGCGCAGCTCGCCGGGGCTCTCGACTCCGGGCGGCCGCCCGAGGCGCCGGAAGCGCCGCCCGCTCCGTTCGGCGCCGACGCCGTCGTCGGCGCCGTCGCCGCGATCGTCCATGGTCGGCTTCAGGAAGAGTCCGTGCCGCCCCTGCGGGACCTCGCGGGCCCGCTGATGGCCGTCCTCGTCCTCCCCTACCTGGGGGTCGATGCCGCGCGCGGTGAGCTCTCGCACCCGGCGCCGCAGGCAGAGCCGGCCGAGGACCTCGAGTCGCAGTCCGACCCCACCGCTGCCGTCGGGCTGCGGATGACGCCGAGGACATCGTCCGTGCTCGAAGCGATCGCGAGAAATCCGGGGATGAACAACCGCCAGGTGGCGGAGGCGGCCGGGATCTCCGGGTCCGCCCAGGCATCGCGCATGCTCGCCCGTCTTCGGCGAAAAGGCCTGATCGTGAGCAAGCCGGCAGGCTCCGCGAAGGCATGGCAGCTCACGAGCACCGGCCGCTGGGTGGTTGCCGAGACGTGCTCGGGCGAGGACGGGTGAGACGGCTCGCTACTGCGGGGGGCTCGCCTCAGGGTGAGGCAGACGTCAGTACGGCGTCCTCGAACAGCCACGGCGCGCGCTGCCCGATCACGGCGCCCTCGAAGCGCTTGCGGGCCCCGTAGACGACCCACGTCGTGTCGACCGCCCCATAGCGCTCGACGAGCTTGAGCTCCTCGGGGTGTTCGTCGGCGTGATGGGTGTGGGTGAGGCCGGCGTCGTAGCGGCCTTCCAGCAGGTGGGCCGCGACGACGGGCTTCGAGGGCTCGTCGATGACGGTGTCGAAGCGCTCGACGTCGAGGTACCCGCGCGTCGCGTTGACGATGCCGAGGCTGCGGGGCTCCGAGACGTCCCGCCGGACGATCAGCCCGAGCTCCTTCGTCGGGTAGATGAACGTGTCGATGACGAAGACGTGCTCGTGGTAGCGCTCGGTCACGAGATGGACCTGGACGTGCGCGCTGCACTGCACCAGGAACGTCTGTGGTTCGTCCCGCACCCGCACGATCGCCTCGAGCAGGTCCGGTACGAGATCGATCTCGTATGAGCGCAGGCCCTGGAACTCGAGGTAGTGCAGGAGCGCGTTCTCGTGGCACGTCCCCGCCGGCCCGAGCGTGATGAACCTAGGCGGTGCGCTCATGTCTCACTCCCCGGCCTTCGCCTCGGACGGCTCGGCCATCAGCTCGTCCTCCATCCTGCAGGTCGCGTCGATCAGCAGCTCGAACAGGCTCTCGGCGAAGCCGCCGGGCATGCCCGCCAGCGCACCCCCGATCGCGTATCGCTCGCGCACCACCTCCACCCGGCCGGGCTGCATCATCGGGATCTCGTGCGTGCGCTTGTGCTCGGCGATCTCGCGGCAGACCTGGAAGCGCTCGCCGAGCGCCTCGATGATCCTCGCGTCGATCTCGTCGAGGCGCTCGCGGAAGGGCTCGAGGCTGCTCACGGCAGCACCCTCCGCATCCGCGGGCCGAGTGTCGCGAAGCCGACCGACCGGTAGAAGGCTTCGGTGGCCTGGAGACCCGCGAAGGCTTGCGAGGGAAGCCCCACCTCCACGCGGTCCACGCGCTCGGCGCGCATGATCTCGAGCAGCTCCGAAACGAGCGCCGCTCCGACGCCCCGGCCACGCCAGGAAGGGCTCGTCCACAGGTCCTGAAGGATGCAGTAGCGGCCGGGCACGTGGATCGCATGCTGCCAGCCGGCCGCGAGAACGCCGACGAGGCCGTCCTCGGCGGCGTCCGCCACGATCAGGCAGCCCAACCCACGATCGTCGAGCACCTGGGCCGCCGCGGCTTCGAGATCCGGCTCAGCGGGCACCGCTCCGCCGAGCTCCGCCAGCAGCCCGGCCAACGCGCGGGCCACGCCGGGCAGATCGGCCGGTCCGGCCGGCCGGACCCGCCAGTGAGGGGTCGCATCCAGAGCGACCTCGGCGTCGACGGTCCTCGCGTCGCTCATGCGGCCCTCGCCGCGAACTGGTCCCGTGGCTCGAGCTCGACCGTCCATGCACCTGGGTCGCCGCTCCCCGTCACGGTCTCGGCGATCGCGGCCATCGGCGCCCGGGCCTTCAGCAGGATCTCCTCGAACTCCTCATGCGGGTCGGATTGCATCACGATCGCGCCGCCTGCGCCGATCGTAGTGGCGCCCGGACGCATCACGATCGTACGGATCACGATGCTGAGATCGACGCTGCCGTCGAGGCCGAAGTACCCGATCGACCCTGAGTAGACGCCTCGTGCCTCGCGCTCGATGTCGTCGATGATGCCCATCGTGCGCAGCTTCGGCGCGCCCGTCATCGACCCGCCCGGGAAGCACGCTCTGACCAGCTGCACGGTCGTGTGCTGCGCGTCGAGCGTGCCGGTGATCGTCGAGATCAGCTGATGGACGGTCGGGTACTCCTCGACGATCATGAACTCCGGCACGCGCACGCTGTCGAGCTCGCAGACCCGGCCCAGGTCGTTGCGCAGCAGGTCGACGATCATGAGGTGCTCGGCGAACGTCTTCTCGTCGTTCAGCAGCGACTCGCGGCTGGCGCGATCCTCCGCGGGGTCCGCTGAGCGCGGCGCGGTGCCCTTGATCGGTCGGGCCTGGACGAGCCGCTCACCGTCCATGCCGATGAAGCGCTCCGGCGAGGAGCTCACGATCGCAACCTCGCCGAGCTTCAGGAAGGCGGAGAACGGCGAGGGGTTGCGGCGTCTGAGGCGGCGGTAGAGCAGGAACGGGTCGGGTTCGGCGTCGGTGTGGATCTGGTCGGTCAGGCAGATCTCGTAGGACTCGCCCGCCGCCATCTCGGCCTGGCAGCGGCCGATGTCGGACAGGTAGCGATCGCGTCCGCGGCCGCACCGGAATACGACCTCCTTCTCGCTCGCCGCGGCGATCCCGGGCGGGGGCTCGGCTCGCACCTGCGCTTCCGTCGGCCCGTCCGCGAGCAGCTCCTCCACGGCCGTCACGGCCTCCTCCAGCCACACCTGCTGGTCTTCGTCGTCGTCCTCGCAGCAGACGGCGATGAGCGTGGTCCGCTCGGCGAGGTGGTCGATCGCCACGATCCTGTTGGCAAGCATCAGCACCGCGTCGGGCATGTCCGAGCGATGCACGTTCGGCGAGCCGCAATCCGCCTTGCACTCGTATCCCAGGAAGCCGACGAAGCCACCGACGAGCCCGGGATCGGTCTCGATGTCCTGTGTCAGGCGCCGGGCCGCGAGCTCGGCGTCGAGCACCTCGAAGATCGAGCCGGGCTGTCGCTGCGTGCCGCGGGCGGAGTGGCGGGTCACGACTTTCTGCTCGACGTCGTATTCGAGCAGCAGCCGCCCGCGCCCGCCGCTCGTGCCGAGGAAGGACTGCTGCGCCAGGCGCGTCGGCGCGTCGGCGCTGTCGAGCCAGAACGCATGCTCGTGATCGCCGAACAGCCGCTCGAACAGGATCTCGGCGGAGGGCGTGCCTTCAAGCGAGCGGGTGATCAGGTGCGTGGACACGCCGTCCTCGACGGCGGCCCGGCGGCGCATCTGCGGCCGCGGCGGCGTCAGCTTCTCCGAGGGCGCGTCTTCGCGCGAGCGCTGGTGCTCTCCGACGAGCGCGTAGAAGTTCTCGAACAGCTTGCGGCCGTGCTCGGTAGCGATCGACTCGGGGTGGAACTGCACGCCCCAGATCGGGCGCCGGCGGTGTTCGACGCCCATCACGATCCCCTCATCGGTCCAAGCGGTCACGCGACCGTCGGCGCCCAGGTCGCTGCCGACGACGAGCGAGTGGTAGCGCACGACGGAGAACTCCTGCGGGATGTCGGCGAACAGCCCGGTCCCGTCGTGGCGGACGCGGCTGAGCCGCCCGTGCATGACGACGGGAGCGCCGTCGACGCGGCCGTTCAGCATCTGCCCGATGCCCTGGTGGCCGAGGCAGACGCCCAGGACGGGGATCTCGCTCTGTCTGAGGATGTCCGCGCAGACGCCGAAGTCGTGCCAGCGCTCGGGGCGTCCCGGCCCGGGCGAGAGGACGATCGCGTCGAAGTCCCAGCGAGCGAGCGCGCGCCAGGAGACCGCGTCGTTGTGGACGACGGTCGGCTCCTCGCCTGAGACGGCCGCGAGCAGGTGGAACACGTTGTACGTGTAGGAGTCGTAGTTGTCGATCAGCAGCGTCCTCATCGCGCCGGGTCCAATCCGAGGCCGCGCGCGCCGCGATCGAGCAATGTGTGAACCACGCGATCGGTCGGCTCCCCGCCACGATGCTCGAGCTGCCAGAGCGCCAGGTGCTTGAGGTAGTGAGCGAGCGGAAGGACGTCCAGTCGCTGCGTCGTCTGACGCAGGTGCCGGCGGTAGAGCTCCGACTGGACGACCGCGAAGCGGTAGCTCGGGTCTTCGGCCGGCCGGGCCGTTTGCGCCGGGCCGCTGTGATGCGCTCTAGCGCGCGCCAGGTTCAATCCGAGGCTGTCGCGGGGCGAGAGCAGCCGCTCGCGCTCGAAGTTGATGTCGGGGGTGAGGGGGTGGGGGAGGAAGTAGCCGAGCGCGATCTGCGCCGCGATCCTTTCGGGATGCGGGTGCGTCGCGCGCATCTCGCTGAGCTCGCGGTCGGCGTCGATCTGCTCGTCGACCCAGTCGGTCAGGTCGTCGACCAGCAGGGCGCCGGCGCTCGAGGTGACGGCGCGCTCGTTCTGAGCCACCATACCGTGGAAGATCGAGCGGTTCGGGTGGAAGCCGCCGTTGAGGCCGGGCCTGAGCTCCTGCGCGAGTTTCTTGATGCTCGTCACGTGCGCGACCCACTCCGACCCGGTCACCTGCAGCGAGGTGACGCCCTCCAGTTCGGGCGCCGAGAGCGCGTAGGTGAGCGAGCGCAGATGCTGGGTCGAGAGGCCGTCGGCTCGCACGAGGGGCAGTTCCTCGAGCTCCTCGATCCCGGTCCTGTAGACGACGACCCCGTCCTCGCGGCGTTCGAGGGTCCCGTTCCGCAGCCCGGTCTCGGTCAGCTCTGCCGTCTCGGGCAGGAAGTCGGACTCGAACAGCACCCGGTCGAACGCGATCCCGAGACGCGCGAGCGTCTTGCGCTGGCCGGCGATGACCCAGGCGCGAGTCCGGTACCACAGCGCGAGCGCCTCCTCGTCGCCGTGGAGCACCCGCTTGATGAGCTCGTCGGCGGCGTCGTTCTGCACGTGGGTCTCGCGTGAGAGGGAGTCCTCGGCCTGCTCGAGGGCTCCGGTCGGGAGCACGCCCCCGCCGCTCGCTACGTAGTCGGAGTAGCAAGCGCCGACGAAGTGGTCGCTCTTCTCGTCGCCGTCCTGCAGTCCCTGCGCGTCCCGGCCTGAGCTCACCACCCCCGCCATCGCCTCGCCCATCGCGCGGCCCGTGTCGGAGATCCGGCTCCTGCGCTCGACGTGGCCGCCTGCCTGAGACAGCGCGGCGGCCAGCGCGTTGCCGAGCGCCAGGTTGCGCAGGTGGCCGACGTGAAGGGCCTTGGTCGCGTTCGGGTCCCAGAACTGGACCGAGTACCTGTGGCCTTCGGCCAGGTCGGCGAGCGGCGACTCGGCGCGTCCTCCGGCCTCGAGCGCCGCGCCTGTCATCTCGACCCAGCTGTCGGCGAGGCGCACCGTCACCCCGTCGGGTGCGCGCGTCAGCTCCGCCACCCACGGCTCGCGCCGGATCTGCTCAAGCGCGAGCAGCGAGTCGCCGTCCTGCTCCCACTCGGGCGAGCGGGGGAGCAGCTTCAGGTCGTAGTCCTCCCTCGGCCGGCGCGGTGATCTGGCTGCCCAACGGGGCTCGTCGCCGTCGCGGGTCGGCAGTTCCTCGAAGTAGTCAAAAACGTTCAAGGTCATCGTTTTGCTCATCAGTGTTTCTGATGCACCAGCCGGGGCTCGAACCCGGATCACCGGTGTTTAAGACCGGTCCTTTTACCGATTAAGGTACTGGTGCTCTTTGCTCAGCCCACTCTCCCGGCAACAACTCTCCCCGGGCTGACTTTCGCGGGTTATCGTATGTGCGGCACGACGGACGGTGCAAGAAATTGCTTGGCCCGGATTGGGGTCTTAGGCTAGGCCCAGCGTGGTGGCTGCAAATCGGCCTGTGAGTGGGAAACAAAATGGTTCAATTGGGGATACTCGGTAAACGGAAGATCAGTGAGCTCGGCGCCGGCCAGGGACTGCCTCCCGGCCCGCGTCTGCCCAGCTTCGTGCAGTCCGCCGTCTGGGCGCTGCGCCCGCTGCCGTTCATGGACCGCTGTCAGCGCCGTTTCGGGGAGACGTTCACGCTCAGGGTGCGGGGGGCGGGACGTCCGTGGGTGTTCGTGACGAACCCGGAGCACATCAAGCAGGTCTTCACGACCCCGCCGGACCTCGTCCGTGCCGCGGCCGGCGAAGCCAACCCGCTGCTCGGCCCGCTGTTGGGCGCGGGCTCGGTGATGCTGCAGGACGAGCCGAACCACATGAGTGACCGCCGCCGGCTGCTGCCGTCCTTCCACGGCGACCTGATGACCTACTACGGGGAGATGATGGACACGGTCGCCCGGGAGCAGATCGCGACCTGGCCGCTCGGGGAGCCGTTCGCCCTCTGGCCGCGGATGCAGGCCGTCAGCCTCGAGGTCGTGATGAGGACCGTGTTCGGCGATGCCGGCGGTCCGCGCCTCGAGCTATTGCGCGAGCGCCTCGTCGAGCTCACGAGCTGGATGAACAACCCGCGGCGCCTGGCGCTCGTCGCGGCGGGCCGCGCGGATGTGATCGCGGCCACCCGAGGGTTCAAGACCGCGATGCGGCCGGTCGAGCAGCTGGTGCTCGAGGAGGTGCACGAGCGCCGCGCGCGGGGCGATCAGAGTGGGGAGGGGATTCTCGCCTCGCTCGAGCGCGGGCACGCCGAGAGCGGGACCGTCATGCCGGACGACAAGCTGCGCGACGAACTCGTCACGATGCTCTCCGACGGTCCCACGGCCACGTCCCTGGCGTGGGTGTTCGAGAAACTGCTGGCGCACCCGGAGAAGCTTCGACGGTTGCGCGAGGAGGTCGACGCGGGGGCCGGCGAGGAGTACCTGGACGCGGTCGTCAAAGAGACGCTCAGGCTTTGCCCGACCGTGCCCGTCGTGATGCGCAAGCTGGTCGAGCCGATGCAGCTCGACGGCTGGACGATTCCCGCCGGGACGATCGTCGCTCCGTGCGTGTACCTAACGCACCTGCGCGAGGACCTCTACCCGGAGCCTCACGAGTTCAGGCCTGAGCGCTTTCTTGACGGTCGGGCCGGGACGTATAACTGGATCCCGTTCGGGGGCGGCGCGCGGCGGTGCGTGGCGGCGAGCTTTGCGCCGCTGGAGATGCGCCGGGTGATCAAGACGGTGCTGGAGGAGATCGAGCTGCGGTCGGCGGAGACGGGGGAGGTGGGGGCGATGCGAAGCTCGGTGTCGTTCGCGCCGCAGAGTGGGGCGCTTGTGGTTGCTACGCGGCGGGAGAGCCGGGTGGCGGAGGCGAGCGTCGCTTAGTGATGTTGAGTCGTTAGTCGCAGGCGCAGGGCCGGTTGGCGACCAGTCGTCCTCTGATCCACGACGATCGGAGGCAGTCAGGAAACCGTATGGTAGGTGGTTCTCGGCGCCGAGGAGCTTCGAAGGACGCGACATACTCTCTCGCTCGATCGCGCGCGACGAGGATGAGCCAGAGTTTTCGAGGCGGAACTATCACCACGCCTTCGCGGCCGAGTCCCCCTCAAAGGGCGTGATCGGGCTGAACGTGCTCAACCTCACCCTCTGGAAGCACGCGGGCACGCTCGGGCCCCCGGATTGACCCGTCGCGGGGGATGCTTGAGACGACGTGCAGCTGGGAGACGTGGTGAAGGTCATGCTCACACCCCGGTCTGCGGGCTCTGCGCTCAGGGCACGACGCCGTTCTGCCCGGAGGGTCCGCCGCTCTGGGCGACGTATTCGCTGCACCCGGGGACCAGGAATCCTGGTGGGCAATGTGTTCTCGCGGTCCAGCGTTTTTCCATCGTCGAGTAGAACCGCGTGTTTTCGTTGTCGACTTCCTCGCCGGCTCTCATCGATTCGTCGTGGGTTCGGCGAAGTTTGCGGTAGGCGGGCAGCGTGTCGAACAGCTTCCGAGTGAGCATTTCGGCGCCGACGATGAATTCCTGATCCGAGGGCCGGACTCCGAGGGCTCGGAGGATCGACAGCTTGATCCCGCGCTTGGCGACTTCGGTCCTGATTTCCACGCTCGACACGGAGATTCCGCGCTTGGCGGCTTCCAGGTGGATCCAGGCGTAGCGCAGGAGATGGCCGAGCGCGTTTTCCGATTGCAGCTGATGGCTGGCTTCGCACTGTCGCTTGAGCCCCGCACTCGAAGGGGGGGTAGAGCTCTGCGCGGTCCCGGCGGCGGACTGCGCTTCACCTCTCTTGGCCTGTAAGTAGGCGACGCAGTATCGATAGGACGGAGGATCCGGCACGTAGCCGGTGGGCACGTGCGAGGTGTGCTTGTAGGGCGATGAGAGCACCACCTGCAGGGCCGCCCAGCGTTCGACGTAGCCTCGCGTAAAGGAGTATCGCCCCACCTTGGCGAGCACCTGACCGTCGATCGAGGGGTCGTGGGGCGCGGGTTGCGACTGCGGCGGCTCGCTGCCGAGACCGGAGGACGTCGTGTGCGAGATGCGTCTGGCCGAGGAGCCGCAGCCACCGGCGAGCATCGCGGCTGAGAGCATCACAGCACAGAGTGGGCGACGAAGAGAGGTCATCCCGGCCAGCATCTCTGGCTGCCTCTCCGCGCGTCAAGTTGTGTCTCTCGTCTTAGCTCTGCTCAACCCGCGTGTTGCCCGGATTCGTCTGAGCTGGCGGCTTCTCCGTCACTAGAGACACTGGCTCGATCGAGCGCCATGCGGTCGCAAACACCGTATCCGCAACTCCAGCCGGGCCGAGGTGGGACAGACCGGAGTCAGGCCTGCTCGCCTGCGTCAGGGGCGTCGGTCCGCACAACTTGCGTTCCGTCGAGCCGTTACCGGCGCCGTACGACGTCTCGCCGCTGCTGCGCACCTGCTCGTCAACAACTTGGCGATGCAGCTCGTCTCCGTGCCCCGGCACGTCGACGTGATCCTCACTGAGAACCTCTTCGGGGACATCTTGCATTGTTTTCCCCGGCGGCGATGATGTTGCGCCACGAGGCTCAGAGCAAGAAGGACAACGGTCAGCACGCTGAAGGAGGTTGTGCAGGACTTGCTCGATGATGGAGCGCGCACTTTCCGATTCGGGAGGCGCCGCGGATGCTTGCGGAGGACGCGGCCGGTGGCCGGGCGGCTATTGGTGAATCGGAGACACCGCTGGCAAAAACGTCTCCAGCTGCAACTGTTCGCAAAAACGACAGCTTGGAGGTTTGAGTTGCGAAGAACTGTGCTGGGATTGCTGGCTTCGATCGGAGCAGTGGGCGCTACGACGGGTTGCGGGACATCGTCGATGTCGTCAACGACCGGCCGGAAAACGACGAGCGCGGCGGGTGTGACCAGGACCGTCGCGGCGGGCGCGCCTGACAGGCTGACCCGAACCACGGCGCAGGCGCCTTCTGCCACCTCGAGCCCGAAGGTCTTCGCAGGCAGAGCCGATTCGTTGTGCCGGTCGATCAACCGCAGCGTCGCGGTCGCGGCAGTCCTGCGCCTCGACGGTCGCATCAACCAGGCAACAGCACAACGCGACGCGCGTGCGGCGATGAGCGCAGAGCTGGCACTCCGCCAGCTGGTGGCTCCGGGGCAGCTCCAGAGCTCATGGGAACGTCTGCTGGCCGACCGCAAGTTGCTTACTGGGAAGCTCATCGGCTCCGCCTCGCCTCAGGGATCCACGGATCTGAGTGCCGTCCGTAGCCGCGTCAGAGCCGAGGCAAGCCAGCTCGCGGCCCCACATTGCGGCCAGGTCGGCTGATCCCGGCCAGGAACTGCATCAATGGAGGGTTTGTCGCATGGGATGACGCGAAGGTTCACGTCCTGAGCGCGGATGCATCCCGAGACGGGCGTCTTCGAGGGCGTACGCTGCTGTGACGGCGAGCACGGTCGTGCCGCGCTCGCCACGTCGGGCGCGTAGAACGACTGTTACGAGGACGAGCGCTGCCTAGGGCAACGTGCCCGTCAACGCGCTCGACTTGGGCGCGACGCGACGGGGTTGACGAGATCCACCCGCCCGCCTGCGCGACATCGAGCTCGTCAATTACAAGGTACGCATCCGACGAGACGAAGGGCTCGAGTGCGGCCACACGAGCCCTGATCAACGCCTCCGACGGCCACGAGACGTGTGGGGCGCGATCGGCGACACGGAGAATCTCATCTGAGCGGGTGACCGGGACCAGGCCGTACCGCGGTTGACCGTCGGGGGACCTAGAGCAAGGGCACAGTGGCGCTATCGGGGCGTGGGTAACAAGAGCGGGGCTGCGCCGCCTGAGAGAGTGAACACCCGAACCCAGGCGGCGCAAGCCCGGCCTACGCCTTTTGCTACAAGCGCGGACCAGCTAGGGGGCGGTCACCGCCCACGTGCCGAAAGCGCTGCCTCCTTCGGTGCCGGCCTCTTTGAGGGACAACCATGCACCCGACCGGCCCGCACCATTTTCGGTGATGAATCCACCGCCGGACGCTGACGGATCGTGGATCACGCCGAACAAGGGTTCTATTTCCGACATGAAGCTCGCGTAGACACACAGGTTCCCGGGCTGTGCCGTCGGGTTCGCGACATTGCCCTGGCATTGTTCAGGGGGAGAAGCGGCTTCCGGTTCGACGAAGAACACGTGTTCTTTGTTCAGCGCCGATTCGAGCGGGATCGCGAACGAGATGGATGACCACCCGATGGTCGGTCTGCTTTCGCTGCTCCCGAAAACCTGGTCAGTCCAAGTGCCGGTCTCGGTCTTTTCGCTAGGGAGCGATTCCGTGAACCCCGTCGTGCCGTTACACGCGTACGTAACTTTTCCAGCCGCCGCCGTGAATTCCGAGCCGCCGCTTTCGCAGGGGGGACCTACTTTGGGAAGGAGTGCTTTGCTCGTCACGCTGACGCCGTCCGTCCCGTTCGCTCCGCTTGTGCCATCCTTGCCTGCTGCGCCAGCCAGCCCCTGTGGGCCGGTAGGACCGGCAGAGCCGGCGGCACCCGTGAGGCCTTTGGCCCCAGGTGCTTTGAGTTTCCTGAGGACACTCTTGGCGATCTGCTTTTCTGACGTGATGATGACTCTCGTCGCTGCGTAGGCGCCTCCGCTCATCGCGAGCACCAGCGCGAGCGTCGCGGCTACGTTGGCGTACGTCAGCCGACTCCGAAGTCTCTGCATCATCTGCACCGCTCTCCTTCTCCTCGATGTTCAGTCAGCGTGCGCGACGACACGCTCTTTGTATACGAGCACCGACTGGAAGAGCCAGGCCCGGGAAAGGGGGTACGACATCCCGCTACCACCCTCGGAACTACGAGCACCACCTAGGTTCCGATAAGTTTCCATGGGCTCCTATTGGCTGTCCATGCGTGTTTCTGACTGCGCTTCGAGGGAGATTCGGCCAGCCAACGAGTTGGAAGGGCCGGGACGTTCCCCGGCCCTTCCTCGTCGCGTCTCGTTCTAGGGCGTCAAATACCTAGAATTTTTCGCTCGCGATCACGTTTTCGACCGAAGCGGTGTTCAGTTCGCCGTTGAGGATCGCCGTGTTGTGGCCGTTTGCCGACGGAAGTTTCAATTTCGAGTCGACAATCGGGTCGATGAGGAAGGAGAAGAATTCTCCACACCCTTCGGCTACAGGCACCGAGAAGGCGTTGTCCACTAGAGAGTTGTTGGCCAAGCGTATGTAGGCCAGTTCTTTTTCCGAAGGTGCGGAGAGTTCTCCTTTGGCACCGTGAATCGATGTGTTCGGAGGATTGGGACTGGTTGCACCGGTGGTCAGGTGCAGCTCGATCGGGCTCGATTCGGAGCCGATGTAGCAAGTGTTGCCGAGCAGCGGGTTTTTCAGATGGATCCGCACTGGGAGCGTCACGGCGGTTCCTTCTTCTTGGGCAAGCCTGGTCAGATCCAAGATAGCCGGGTTTTTCGTGTTGGCTACGAGTTCCGTAGTCGCCGTCACGCCCGTTGTTTTGTTTTCGAAGATCGCTTTGCAGGTGCCCCGCTCGATGATTTCGAAGATCCCATTGCCTTTGATTTCTTCACAGTTGACGAAGTCGAGTAGGCCGCCGGGAACGTTCAGTTCGGTTTTCGAGAGACTGTTGCCGTCAGCGGCGGGAACCAAGAAGAATTCAGTGTCGTCTTCCGGGTTGCCCGTCGGGATCGCGCCACCTTGGAGTGTGATTGTTTTGCTGATCGGCACTTTTGTGCTGCCGATCGCGAATTCCCCGCCGGTGGTCTGGCCGAACTGGCAGACCGTGACTCCCGGCATCGTAAGCGGACAGTCGGAGAATTTGGCGAAGATGCCTTTCGGTGTCGCAAGTGCGGCGGATGATGCCCCCAGAGCAGCGAGGCAGGTCGTCAACGCCACGACAGCGAACAGGCCGGCACGTTGCTTGATCATTGGACCCCTCTTCTTTTTAGTGATATTTCTTTGAGCTGCCCGCTGACCGTAGCCGCAGCGGTTCGAGACCTGCAATAGACGTTTCCGACTTGATGGGACCTCAGATCGGAGCGCGGGCGAAACCTGCTAGCCGCCGCGATATGAGGCGTCTCCAGTGGACAGGTCGATCGTCGCGAAGTAGCGTGCGCCTTCCAGCGTCGCACCGAGCGGCGTGGTCACACGTCGTTTGATCGCGAGGCAATCGAGGCGGACGGTCGTGTCGCCAGTCTGACGTCCGCGTGCGGTTGGCGTGCAGGCCACTCCGAGGATCGGGCCAGAAAAGATTGCTTCACGGACCATTAGACGCGCGTCTGCTTCAATCCTGGCTTCTGCTTCTGATTCGTAGGTGCGGCGGAGTCGAGCTGCATTGGCTGCAATCGCCTCGCCGGGGGTCTTGGCGGTAGCGGCTGGGTCGCGTGCGCCTCCTGCAGGGGGTTGATAGCCCGTCTGGCTAACATCTGCGTGCCGTTCTTTCGGCCCTGCAGGGCGGGATGCGTCTCGGCCAGCATGAGTGAGGACGCCGAGCCCGAAACCGAGCGCCACCAGAAGGAGGAGAAGGAAAAGCTGTCGCCAGCGAGCGTGGTGCACGGTAATCGCCGCCGCCGCAGACTCCGGTCGCGAACGGACTCAGTTCAAGGTGTAGGGATCTTCGGGTTCTTCGCCTGGCGTAGGTTTGTACTGACGGCATTTACGAACGACGTAGCCGGGCGAGCAGTCGGTTTCTTTGCGAAGGCGGGCGCGCCACGCGGCGATATATTTGACCAACGCCCTTCTGGCGATGGCTTCAGGGAGAGTCTTTTCGAGTTCGGCCTTCACCGCGCTCAAAGGCTTTGTGCGTTCCGGCCGAATGGCCTCCACCTGGAAGACATAGTAGCCGCCGATGTTCTGGATGTCGGCGGGGTTGCGGTGGAAGCGAGAGTGATAGCCAAGCAGTATCTTGAGGTTCACGATAGGGCCGAAGGAGTGCACCGGGGTGGCCAGGATGGCCTTTGTGAGCGCGGACTGGTCAGGGGCGAAGGTCCCCTCCTTGAAACCTACGAGTAAGCCTTCGCGTGCTAGTGGAGGTTGAGCTTCGGTGACCAATCGCTTCGTGACTGTCGGGAACGAGACGCCAGCTCGAAGTTCGCGGACCGCTTGGTTGGCGAGCTGCTTGCTCTTGGTGTGCACTATCCCGAGGTCACGTTCTTCGGGTGTGGTGTAACGAGCCTTATGTTCGAGGTAGTAGCGTTCGATCGTCTGGGGCGTCACCGTCGGGAGTGTAGAGTTGATTTTCGCCCGGATTTTTTCGGAAAGCAGCCCGATTTCGGCCGAAAAGAGCATGTCGCCCGGTGTCTCGCCCGCGCTCTTCAGATATCTCAGCAGGGCTTCTCGCGTCCGGAACAGGCTGCTCAGTCCCCGCTCGACCGTGTGCCGGTCTTCTTCGGGGGTGACCCGGATACCTTCTTTTCTTGCGCCCTCTGTCACCCAAGCCGTTGAGAGCACCTTCGTCATCGCGATCTTCAGGTATTCCTTGTAGGAGCTCGCGCACTTCGACTTCAGATGGACGGGCGACGGGGGCGGGCCAGCACCGAAACCGTTGGCTTCGGCCTGTAATACTTTCACGCAAGAGCCGTACGTCGGCGGAAGCGGTATGGCGACGGAATGGCCTGGTTCCGTGGCTGTTCTGGCTGCCATCCGCAGGCGCATCAGCAGTGCGGGAAGAGTGATCTTCTCGGATCCTACGCGCGCGATGACGGGTCCTGAATCGCTGGTGGGACCGTGAGGCGCGACCGATGCGAATGTAGTTCGCACCCAGTCGGGTTGGGATGCGGACGAAACCGTCTTGGCTGCGTTTTGTCGCTGTCCAAGATGGGGAGCGGTGGCGTGGGTGTGGCTGCTCCCGCAAGCCGTCAAGAAAAGCGTAAGCCCGACAACGAGACCGGGCACCTGTCGACTCGTGTGCATCGCCGGTGAACCTAGCTGGTTTCCCGCCAAATGTGAGAGCGTGTTTCCGAGTAATGGCTGTTCTAAGGGCCGTCTTTAGAAACGATGAGAGACCGAGCGCTCCTGTGACGGGTGGGAGTGATGCGGTCCCTGTCGTTTGGGCGGCGAGTGTTGAGTTGCGAGGCGGCGGAGAGGGATGCGCCGAAGATCGAGTGTGGGGCTCGGCGGCGGCTAGGTCATCGCACGGCTCGGCGAGCGGTTCGAGGTGTCTCTCGCGATCGCGGAGCACAAGCGGGAGCCCGACCTCCCGATGATGGCGCCCGGCCGCCTCGACGTGGTGCGCCGGCGCTACGTGGTTGGCGTTGGCTCGCGGGCATGCCCGGAGGCTTCGCCACCGCCCGTTCGAGTTGCTGAGCGAGTCGAGCCTGCAGGATCGAGGACAGGCTAATCTCCTCGGCAGCGGATACAGAGCCCGGCAAGGCGAGGCAAGCGTCGGCTGAGCCCTAGAGACCTGTCGCCGCCGCGGCTCTTCGAAGAGCGTCGCGAGCAGCGCCGCGCCGATGCCCTGGCTGCGGTGCGTAGGGCGGAGCCAGAGGTCTGCAAGCTGGAGTAGCGACGGGGACGGACGTAGATGGCGGGCTGGAACCTCGCTGGCTAGCGCGCCGAGGAGGCCCTCATCGGGCGTTCGTCACCAGGAAGCGCCCACCCTGGGAATCCGCTACTGCCGCGGTGGACGCCTGCTGCATGCGCTCCCAGGGTGGGAACTGCCCTCCCGGCGCTGCGAGTGCGACAGATGTCTTGGGGCCACGTCGTCCGCGGTCGCCGCGCGCATCCACGATCTCCTCTAACTCCTCGTGCGGATCTGGAGTGCATCACGATCGTCCCGTCGGCGCCGATCGTCGTTATGCCCGGATGCGTCACGATCGTGCGGATCACCATTTGGTCGACCGTGCCGTCGAGACCGAAGACGCCGATCGGAGCAACTGCCGGGTCTGCTGTGGGATGCCCGAGGACGAGGACGGTAGCTGCGTAGACTGCCGCCCGTGTCCCGCTTCTCAGAGCCGCAGCACCCGGACTTCCAGCGCTTGAACGCTTCGATGTCCTTCGACCGGCGCCTGTGGCCTCAGGACATCGCTCAGTCCCGCGCGCACGCGCGGATGCTCGCAGCCCAGGGGATCCTGGCCGAGGTTGACCGGGACGCTCTGCTGACGGGCCTCGAAGCGGTCGCCGCCGAGCTCTCCGAGGACCGCTTCCCCTTCCAGCCCGACGACGAGGACATCCACATGGCGATCGAGCGCAGGCTGACCGAGATCGTCGGCCCGGTCGGTGGGCGCCTGCACACCGCGCGCTCGCGAAACGATCAGGTCGTGACCGACCTCGCGATGTTCACGCGCGAGGCGGCGGAGGCCAGCGGAGCAGCGGTCACGGGGCTGATGCGAGCCGTCATGGACCGCGCCCGTGACCACGCCGCGACGCCGATGCCCGGCTACACGCACCTTCAGCGCGCCCAGCCCGTCTACCTGGGCCACCACCTGCTCGCCTACTTCTGGATGCTCGAGCGCGACCGTCGCCGCTTCGCCTTCGCGCGCCGGGAGGCAGGCCGGCTGCCGCTCGGCTCCGGCGCTCTCGCCGGCGTCAACTTCGACACAGACCGGCAGATGGTCGCCGCCGAGCTCGGCTTCGACGAGGTCGCGCCGAACTCGATCGACGCCGTCTCGGGCCGCGACTTCATCCTCGACTACCTGGGAGCCGCGGCGACCTGCGCGACGCACCTCTCCCGGCTCGGCGCCGAGCTCGTGCTGTGGTGCAGCAGCGAGTTCGGCTTCTGCACGCTCCCGGACAGCTGGAGCTCGGGCTCCTCGATCATGCCCCAGAAGAAGAACCCCGACGCGGCCGAGCTGCTGCGCGGCAAGGCCCCGCGCGTCGTAGCTCACCTGGCGGCCCTACACGGAGTGATCCACTCGCTCCCCCTGACCTACAACAAGGACCTGCAGGAGGACAAGGAGCACCTGTTCGACGCCGTCGACACGATTGAGATCTCGCTCGCGGCGGCGACGGGCATGATCGCCGGGGCCCGGTTCAACGCGGAGCGCATGTGCGAGGCGGCCTCGGACGAGCTGATCGCAGCGACCGACATCGCGGACCTGCTCGTCAAGCTCGGGATGCCGTTCCGCGAGGCCCACGGCGTGGTCGCGGGGCTCGTGCGGGAGGTCGTCGAGAGCGGCCGCTCGCTCTCGGATCTGAACAGCGATGAGCTGGCCGCCCAGAGCGCCCTGCTCGCCGACCACGAGGCCGAGTTCCGCGAGGTGCTCGAGTCGAGCTCCTGGCTCGAGTCGAAGGTCTCGGAGGGCGGCACCTCGAGCGCCCGCCTGGCCGAGCAGCTCGCGCTGGCCGAGCGCGCCCTCGATGCCGACCCGTTCGTCTGAGCCGCTACCGGCCGGCTTCTACGCGAGGCCGGTGCTCGACGTGGCGCCGGATCTGCTCGGCTGCACCGTCGTCCACGGCGGCGCCGCCGGCGTGATCGTCGAGACCGAGGCCTACCACGAGGAGGAGCCCGCCTCGCACGCCTTCATAGGGCTCACGGAGCGCACGCGGGTGCTGTTCGGCGCGCCGGGGACCGCGTACGTGTACCGCTCCTACGGCATCCACGCGCTGCTCAACGCCGTCTGCGAGCCGGAGGGGGTAGGGGCGGCGGTGCTGATCCGTGCGCTCCGTCCGCTCGCCGGGCTCGAGCTGATGCGCGAGCGCCGGGCGGCCGCTGGGGCGAGCTCGCTGCGCGACCGGGACCTGTGCTCGGGGCCGGGGCGGCTCACCCAGGCGCTCGGGGTCGAGATGAGCGAGAACGGCACCTCGCTCGTCGACGGGCCGGTCCTCGTGCTGCCGCGCGAGCACGACCCGCAGCAGATCGTCGTCTCGACGCGGATCGGCATCACGAAGGCGGCCGAGCTGCCGTGGCGCTTCAGCGTCGAAGGCGAGGAGAACGTCTCGCGGCCCTGGCCGTGGCAAGCGGGGCGAGCCGGTGCGGCCCTGTCACGGAGGAAGCCTGAGGCGAGCGAGGATCGACCCGCGGCCGCTCGTCGCGTCAGCCGTTCGGGCTGACGCCGCCCGTCGGCGAGGGCGACGGGGTCGCTTCGGAGCCGGGCGTGGGCGTCGCCGTGCCGCTGCTCGGGGCTTCTTTTTCGGGGGCTTCTTTGGTCGGCGCAGGCGTTGCCGTGTGTTCGGCGCCCGCGCCACCGGCCCCTTCGCCGCCCGCGGCTTCCTTCTTCGATGAGCTCGATGGGGCCGTATTCGACGAGGACCCGCCGGTGCTGCTCGTCGTCGGGGTTTCTTCACCGCCTTCGGATTCGCCCGTGGCGCCCTTGCCTGACCCAACGCGCTTCGCCGCCGCTTCTTCGGCCCGGGTCTTGTCGATCCCGAGCGCCGAGGTCATGAAGTCGTGCCAGATCAGCGCGGGGAAGGTGCCGCCCATCACGGGCTGGCCGTTGAAGTCGGTCAGCATCGGCACGAGGTGGTCGGGGTAGCCGACCCAGACGGCGACCGTGTACTTGGAGTCCCACCCGACGAACCACGCGTCGCCGTAGTTGGAGGTGGTCCCGGTCTTCCCGGCGGCGAACTGGCCGATCGCGGCGGCCTTGCCGGTGCCGTACTGGATCACGGTCTCGAGCATCTGAGTCTCGGTCTGGGCGACTTCGGGCGGGAGGACGCGCTTCAGCTCCACCCGGTTGATGTCCTTGTGGTGCCCGTCGCCGAGGGTGTGGCTGCCGGCGTCGACTTCCTGAATCCCGACGGGCTGGCCGCCGAGCGCCATCGAGCCGGTGACCCGCTCGCCGCCGTGGGCGATGGTCTCGTAGGCGTGGGCCATGTCGAGCGGCGTGACGCCGACGGTGAGACCCCCGATCGTCATCGCGGGGTTCGTCGAGAGCGGCGTCGTTATGCCCATCCGGTGGGCGAGGAGGGCGATCTTGTGGGTGCCGACTTTGAGCCCGACTTCGGCGTAGATCGAGTTGTCGGAGAAAGCCGTCGCGCCGGTCAGCGTGTTGGAGCCCGAGTAGGCGCCTTCGTCATTGTGGACGACGAACTTTTCCTGTCCGTGGGTGTTGGGGACGATGAAGGTCTTCTGCTTTGAGGTCCAGACGGAGCCGGGGGAGATGCCTGCCTCCAGAGCCGCGGCGAGGTCGAACGCCTTGAAGGAGGATCCGGGCTGGCGCTCGCCCTCGGTGGCGAGGTTGAAGGCGGATTCGTTGTAGTTGCGCCCGCCGACCATCGCGCGGACCTCGCCGGTCGAGTTTTCGATCGCGACGAGCGAGGCGGTCGGCCCGCCCGTGTAGGCCAGGTAGTTGTTGACCGCCTGTTCGGCGGCGCTCTGCAGGCCGAGGTCGAGGGTCGTACGGATCTTCAGTCCGCCGTCCAGGGCTCGGGCGGCGCCGTAGCGTTCGATCACCTGCTGCTGGACCCAGCTGTTGAAGTAGCCGGCGTCGACGCCTTCGACGGTCTGGACCTGGGGCGGCTGCACCTCGTGCGGGGCCGGCAGCGATTCCTTGATGCTCTGTTCGTAGACCGGCCGCGTCAGGTAGCCCTGCTCGAGCATCGCCCTGAGGACGGTGTTGCGCCGTTCCAGGGCGGCCATCGGGTGGGTCGCGGGGTTGTACGCGGTCGGGTTCTGGATGATCCCGCCGAGCAGGGCGGCCTCCCAGGGCTGGAGCTCCGAGACGCAGAGCGCGTGACCGGGGGTACCGCAGCCGACGTGGTTTACGTCGTGGCCGAAGTAGGTCTCGGCGGCGGCCTCGATCCCGTACGCGCCGCTGCCGAAGTAGATGGTGTTGAGGTAGGCCGTGATGATCTTGTCCTTCGACCACTTGTGGGCCAGCTGGTAGGCGAGCGCCGCCTCCTTGAGCTTCTCGAAGATCGTGCGGTGCGACTGGGCCTGGAGGAAGTTCTTGATCAGCTGCTGCTCGATCGTGGAGGCGCCCTGGAGGCTGCCTTTGTGGACGATGTCCTGCACGAACGCGCGGGCGATCCCGCGCACGTCGATGCCGCTGTTGGAGTAGAAGCGCTTGTCCTCGATCGAGATCACCGCCTCCTTGACGATCTGGGGGATCTCACCCGGCTTGAGGATCACGCGGTTCTGCTGGGAGAGCACGCCGATCGGGTGGCCGAGATCGTCGAGCAGCTGGGAGCTCGCGGCGTCTTTGATCTGCGAGAAGCGTTCCAGCGATGGCAGGTCCGAGGCGACGGAGACGAACAGGCCGAAGACGAAGGAGACGAGGCCGAGCAGCAGGACGGCGAGGACGATCGCGGCCAGGCGCAGGCGCTTCAGGCGTTTCCTGGGCGAGGGAGCCGGCGCAGGGGGGATGTCAGGGATGACGGTGGCGCTCATCGGCAGCGGCGCGGGGGCGCTCCCGGGCCTCGCGCGTGGATCGGTCCGGGGAGCGTGAAGCCGCGACACGGCGCGGCGCAGAGGGCTCCCGCGCGGCCGAGAGTCTAGCATTGCGCCCGATGCCCATAGACCCCTCCGCGGCCGCCGAGCAAGCCGCCCGGCTGGCCCGCAACGCCGTCGACTCGCTGCCCCACGGGGCGCTCGCCGCGAAGCTCTCGGAGGCCTCCGGGAAGGGCCGCCAGCTGCGCGTCAAGCTCGGGATCGACCCGACCGCGCCGGACATCCACCTCGGACACGCGGTCGTGCTCGGCAAGCTGCGGGAGTTTCAGGACGCGGGCCACCGGGTGATCCTGATCATCGGCGACTACACGGCGCGCGTCGGCGATCCGTCGGGCCGCTCGACCCTGCGGCCGATGCTGAGCGGCGATGAGATCGACGCGAACGCGGCCACGTTTCAGGACCAGGCGCTGCGGATCCTCGACGGCGACCCCCGCAAGCTCGAGATCCGCCGCAACGGCGAGTGGCTGGACATGCCGATGATCGACCTGCTCCGGCTGGTGCGGACGACGACGGCGGCGCAGATCCTCGAGCGCGAGGACTTCGCGCAGCGCTGGCGGGCGGAGGAGCCGATCTCGATCCTCGAGCTGCTCTACCCGCTGCTGCAGGGCTACGACTCCGTGGCGATCGACGCCGACGTCGAGCTGGGGGGGACCGACCAGAAGTTCAACCTCCTGCTCGGCCGCGACATCCAGCGCCACTACGACCGTCCCCAGCAGGCCGTGATGACGATGCCGATCCTCGTCGGCACCGACGGCTCGCGCAAGATGTCCAAGTCGCTCGGCAACCACATCGGGATCACCGATGCGCCCGGGGAGATGTTCGGGAAGGCGATGTCGATCCCCGACGCGGCGATGGGCGAGTACTACCGGCTACTGCTCGAGCCGCGGCTCGGGGAGGCCGCCGTGCTCGGCGCCGAGGACCTCGACGGGAGCGCCGCCCGCGACGCCAAGCGTCGCCTCGCGCGGGAGCTTGTCGCGTGGCTGCACTCCGAGCAGGCCGCGCAGGAGGCCGAGCGGGAATGGGACCGGGTGTTCGGCCAGGGGGAGCTGCCGGAGGAGATCGAGGACGCGGTGCTGCCGGACGGGGAGACCGTCCACGTGCCGGCCCTGATCGCCTCGGAGTTCGGGCTGTCGCGCTCGGAGGCGCGGCGGCTGCTCGAGCAGGGCGGGGTCTGGCTCGGCGCCGATCAGCTCGGCGCCGAGGAGCAGGACGTTACGGCGGCCCGGGCCGACGGGCAGGTCCTGCGGGTCGGCAAGCGCCGCTTCCGGCGCCTGCGCGCGGCCTCATGAGCCGCCCGGGCCGCGTTCCGCCGCGCGAGCGGCTATCTTTGCGCCAGCGCTGGGGCGTGCCGCCCGTGGCCGCGGAGCAGACTTTGCAGCAGCTCCGCCCGCGTCGGTCCGCGCCACGCTATACTCCTTCGTCGGCCCGCAGGCGCCCCTGGGCGCAGGGCCGGAACGGACCTCCTCCGAGGGAAGCCCTTTCGGGAAGGCTCGGCGGTCTTTGAAAACTCAACAGCATGCGCATCTACGATCCGAATGGATCGTGGTGTGCGTCCAGGTTCGACCCGTCGACGGGAGCGTCATGAACGCTCGCGTGCGACGGCAAAGAGTCAAGTAGAGAAGTACCCCGTCATGGTTCGGGGCCACGGTGTATGGGCCTCGACTCGTCGCTCGCCGCAAGGCGCGCGGCAACTCCATGACAGGCTTTTCGTGAAGTTCTTCACGGAGAGTTTGATCCTGGCTCAGGACGAACGCTGGCGGCGTGCTTAACACATGCAAGTGGAGCGACGAACCAGGGCTTGCCCTGGGGCAGAGCCGCGAACGGG
>Ga0134125_10000325_pt1 | contig 66130 bp, 80 predicted proteins | sample KB31751_FD_96464 | JGI IMG/M metagenome (GOLD analysis project Ga0134125, IMG submission 96464) | Terrestrial soil microbial communities with excess Nitrogen fertilizer from Kellogg Biological Station, Michigan, USA - KB3-175-1 | ecosystem: Environmental > Terrestrial > Soil > Unclassified ... | reverse complement strand
ATTTACTTTAACATAAATACACAGTACTTGTCTTATGGTAAAATCTTCTATGATTAAATTTCAAAATGGAACTTGAATTCATGTTTCTTGTACGACTTTTTTTTATATGATAGAACAATTATGAGGTATAATATGATAGAACAATCTTCTAGTAGATTTATGGCAATGCTTGCAATCTTGTTACTTGTTACAACTCCATTAACTGTTCTACCACACCAGGCCCACGCTGCATCTTCAACGGGGGTAATGATCGCACTTTACACTTATCCTGATAGTACATGGGATGTGGTTGCACAGGCAAAATCTGCACACCCATCAGTACCTGTAGTTGCAATAATTAATCCAAATAATGGTCCAGGCAGTTCTCGAGATGCAAACTATGTGTCCGGGATACAAAAACTCCATGCCGCAGGAGTCGTTGTACTGGGTTATGATGCAACAGGATATGCATCAAACTCTGCAAGCTCTGTCAAGTCTGTAATGGATACCTGGAAAAGTCTGTATAACATAGATGGAATATTCTTTGACGAAATGGCAAACTGGTCAGGTCCAGAAAGTTACTATTCTGGTCTAACAAGCTATGCAAAATCACTTGGATACACCATGACTGTGGGCAATCCAGGAACAGATACACTTCCTTCATACATTGGAACAGTAGATAATCTCATGATATATGAAAACCCAGGACTTCCTCCGATATCTGCACTCCAAAGCTGGCACACAAGCTATGACAAGAGCAACTTTTCCATGATTGCCTTTGGCGTAAATTCCATATCTACAAGTTTTCTCAGTAGCGCTTCAAACTATGTCGGATACATTGACCTAACAAACGATGTGTTGGACAATCCGTATGATACAGTGCCTCCATACTTTGGTACTCTAGTTGCAGACCTTGATACTGGATCTGCAGGTCCAACTGCACCACAGGCTCCTACTGGATTGACTGCTAATTCTGTATCTATATCACAAATCAATCTCTCTTGGACCGCACCAAGTAACAATGGCGGCTCTGCAATTACTGGCTACAAAATTGACAGATCAACTAATGCAGGTTCTACTTGGTCTACACTTGTCGCAAATACTGCATCATCATCTACATCTTACTCAAACACAGGTCTTACAGCAGGCACGTCTTACACTTACCGCGTTTCTGCAATAAATTCCGTGGGAACTAGTACTGTATCCAATACTGCATCTGCAACTACAAGTATTGTAGTCACTGCACCACAAGCTCCTGCTGGATTAACTGCTAGTGCAATTTCACAATCTCAAATTAACCTAAGTTGGTCTGCACCATCAAACAATGGCGGTTCAGCAATAACTGGCTACAAGATAGAACAATCAACTAACAGTGGTTCTACATGGAGTGTAATTCTATCAAACACTGGTAGTACTGGAACAACATACTCAAACGTTGGACTTGCAGCAAGTACCGCTTACACTTATCGTGTCTCGGCAATTAATTCCGTTGGAACAAGTGGTCCATCTGGAACTGTATCTGCAACAACTACTTCAACTACCGTTCTAACTGCACCGCAGCCTCCAACAGGACTAACAGACAGTGTCGTCTCTTCATCACAAATCAATCTCTCCTGGACTGCACCATCAAATAATGGTGGCTCTGCAATTACTGGCTACAAAATTGACAGATCCCTTAATGGCGGTTCCTCTTGGGGTACACTAGTATCAAACACTGGTAATGTTGGAACAGCCTACTCTAATACGGCTCTTGTCGCAAATACAGCATATGCCTATCGTGTCTCTGCAATTAATTCCATAGGAACAAGTTCTGTGTCCAACACTGTATCTGGAACAACTCTGACTGTATCCTCCAGTAGTACAGTATCAATTGCTGTAAACTCTGCAAATCTTGCAGGAGTGTCATTTACTGGAATGTGGGTTGAACTTCATGCATCAAACGGTACAACCTTGGCAACTGGATACACTCCAGTCACATTCAAGGTAGCATCTGGAAATGCGTATACTATAGTTTCATCAAACTATCAAAATTATGTATTCAATCACTGGAATGATGGAACTACAACCACTTCAAAAACAATCACACCAACACAAAATACCGTATTCACTGAATTCTATTCTAGTGGACAGGTATCACTAAAGGTCAAGACAGTGGATCTTTCCGGCAATGTTATCACTGGACTTTGGACCACACTTGTCTCTGGAGGAACAACAATCCAGACAGGATATACCACCAAGACTTTTACCGTAACTACTGGAAATCAATACACTGTAACTGTATCAAACTATCAAAACTATGTCTTTGATCACTGGAGTGATGGAAATACAAATCCTAATAGGATAATCACGCCAACCCAAGCTACCACTTTGGTGGCATATTACCAAAGCTAACTTAATTTTCTGACATGGCAGGACAAGTCTGTGGCGTCCTGAATTAATGACAACTCGTTATTTTTTATGTACAAATATCCTGCCTCAAATTTGGGATATGACTCCTTACAGGAAAATAATGTGAGAATCATTCCGTCGTGGTCTACTCTGTATCCGTTGCATGGCTCATGTCCTCTGACTAGGGCCTTTACTTGTACGAGTTTTAGCCATTTTTGTGTAATGGAACTTCCAAAATGTTTTCCAAAAGGCCGTCTTGAGGTCTCCCACTCTTTGTTTTCCAGTGGTCGTGGATCGCTCCATAGTATGTCTTCAAGCAAAAGCAGTGTATTGTTTCTGCTTGAGAGAAAACACATTTCATCAATGGGATCATTTACGTGCGTTGGCAATCCGCCATGAACCATCAATATCTGATTTTCTATGATAGTCATGACTGTAAGCAATTTAAAAAATGCTGACACCAAAGAGTGTATTTTTTTACTTTCATCGTTTCCAAAATATTCATTGATTCTTTGTGGTAGATCATGAGATTGAAAAGGAAATTCTTCTACAGCCTCATGATTTCCTCGCATCAAGACTATTGACTGTGGATATGTCTGTTTTAGCTTGCATATTGTATACAAAACAGCGACAGAGTTTGATCCTCTATCTATGTAATCACCCAGAAATATTATCTTGTTATTTTTATTTGCCAAAAATACTTCAAAATTAATCTCATCTAGAATTTTGTATAGTGATTCAAGATCTCCATGTATGTCACTAATGATCACAAGATTTTCTGGAATCTCTAGCCATACACAATCACCTTTAACTCTGCCGTTTTGTATCTTGCTGTCTCTTCTTTCTTTTTTTATAATCTCTATTGTCTGAGTAATGGTAGATGTAAATTCATACGGACTGATTTTGCTTGGAAAATATATTAGTTTAGAACACAATTTAGATCATTTGCATTTGGTTGCTGGATAATCTGAACTGTGTCTGAAGAGGTAAACTTCTCCAACAACTCATCTTTTACATTTTGGTCTATAACTGGCAATGACTTTTCTTTTAATATCTGCACGATTTCCAGATATCTTTTTCGTATGGTTATCGTGGTAATCTCTGCAGCAACTGCTAGTCTTAGCTGAGTTGTATATTCCCCCGTCTCAATTGCGGCCATGTAAAGTGCAGCTGCCGCCAGAGATATGGGTTTTTTACCAATTACTATTGGATCGTCTCCAACTTGGTATAGTATCTCTAATGCCCTTCGTTGGGTTCTGCCGCCAAGTTTTGATCTTGCTGCAATCTTTGACACATTTTGTGAGGGTTCCGGTATGCTTACACTCATTTTCATCTGTCTTAGCAAGAACTTGTAATAGTGCACTGTTGTCTTTTTACTAAGGTTTTCTACGTGCTCTCCAATCTTGTCTATTGGAAATGCTACTCCAAAATCTTTACATGCGATGTAAATCGCAGCTACTGATATTCCAGTAATGGACCTGCCCCTGATTAGGTCCTTGTTTAATGCTTTGCGATAAATATATGATGCCCTTTCTGCAATCGAATTTCCAAATCCTAAAATTCCTGTTATTCTACGAATGTCAGTCATAGCTTTATTCAAATTTCTAATTTTTGAATCGTTTGAGATTGTAAATTTATTGAGCCGTCTCAGTTTTTCCATTTCAAAACCGCCGGAGATTTGTTTTCCGCTTGCATCTACGTTTTTCTTATCAATTATAGTTGAAAGTGAAATGTCATACATCATTGATGATGTAGGTTCATTGCTGCTTGAATGTTCCAAGTCATAGTTTTGATGATGATCAGAATCGTGCTCTATCACTATTCCGCAGTTGCTGCATATTTTTTCATTTTTTTCAAGATCAAAAATTAATTTTCCCATGCATGAAATGCATATGTCTAGATTCGTCTCTCTCATATTACTTTGAATTAACATTAGCCTGATCAACGGTTGCTGGTTTTAAAGTACTTCGCTAGATTGATAGATGATTTTCAATGATAATAATGTACGAGAAAAAACTTACATTACAATCATAGTCACAAAGTCTATTGTTTTATAAAATGAAATGTAAATAATTCTAAAATGTGATTTTTAAATTACATTCTGAGCATCTTATCATCTACTTTGGTAGTGATTAGATCGTTTATCTTGTCATATGCATCTAGAAAGTTTCTTCCCTTGTCTGTTATTCTGTATACTTGATTTCCTTCCTCGTATTTGATTAGGTTATTGTCTTGTAGAAATGACAAGTATTCCTTTACTTGGGTGTATGACAGATATGCCTTGTACATTATTTTGGTTTTTGTTACTCCATTGTGGGCAGATTGTAAAATCATTGCCACTATGTCTGTCCTACTACGATACTTCAACTGAATATTTCATACATCCATGTTATAAAAATAATTTGTTTTATTATTGTAGAAGAATGTTCTATTTTTAACCCCCTTTATAACAATGATGTATAAAGATTACATATTGTGAGTTGTTTTTAGATGTCCTCTATTTCATATGATAACTTCATAGTGAATATGCGCAATGTTTTTTGCTGTTCGCTGAAAACGCGATCTTAGGTCCTCTTATGAAAATTGAAAAGATCAAACACCTTCGTGTATCTAAAATTAAAAATGAAATTCAAAGAATTGATTGGAAAATTATTGAAAGGCTTGTCAGATTGTTGTATTATGGCAGCAAACTGAAAAAGACACACATCTCCACAAAATGCAATTTGAGTTATGATAAATGCTGTAGATATCTGGACTGGATGGAGGTCATGGATCTGATAAAAAAAGAAAAAAATGATGATGGTTTTGAGGTAGTACTTTTAACAGAGCGGGGAAGTGTTTTGTATAATAAAAAATTTCGAGACATGAAAAAGGAATTGACATACTGATGATGGTTACCTAAGAATTTTACTTGCCATAGCAGGGAGATTCTATTATTAATCATAAAAAATACTGAATCAAATGCGCGATGAATTGTGTAGATTCTGTGGTGCGGATCTAACTAACTTCTCAATATGTCCAGAATGCAGAAAACCTGTTAGACGTATATGCACCAAATGTACAAGAAAAACTGAAGAGCATTTGCATCTTTCATGTCTTTCTGGAATTGATTTTCTGCAGACACGAAATCCACATGCCCACAATGCTGTATCAGATGATGCAAGGGTTCGAATTGCCGAAATTGCATAGAGACCTATTCGAAAAGATGTTTGATGGAAACAACAACCATCTTTCCACATTTTGTCATTTGTTTATTTTATGAATAATTCATGCAATAATGACATCATTTTAGATTATACGTGTATTTTAAGCACAAACGAAGAAAGTTCTATAAAAATATACCAATTTGGTTATAACCGATTTTCTGCATGATTTATCAAGTTGAAAGCTGCCATACACCAACCTCAGTATTTTCCATATCCTGGGTTTTTTCACAAACTCAGCATCTCTGATGTATTTATCATAATGGATGATACTCAATACGATAAACGATTTACAAATAGGAACAAAATAATGGCAACAAATGGATGGACTTGGATAACTGTTCCAATAAACAAGGATCATAAATTTTTGCCAAACCTGCAGGTAGAAATTAACAATGACCTATCATGGAGGGATGTACACTGGAAGAAGATTTATCATTCATATGCAAACACCAAATATTTCAAAAAATATGAAAGTTTTTTCAAAAATATCTATGAAAAAGAATGGCATTATCTCTTTGAATTAAATTTTGAGATATTAAAAAAAGTGATTGATATCCTTGGCATCAAGGTAGAAATAATAAAAAGCTCAGAATTGAATGCTCCTGGAACATCAACTGAAAAACTAATCAATCTATGTAAAGCAGTTGGAGCTGATACTTATGTTTCTGGAATTGGAGGCAGAATCTATATGGATGAAAATCTTTTTGCAAAAAATAATATGCGATTAGAGTATCAAAATTATGCTGCCAAGTCATATGCACAGCGCTTGTCTGATTCATTTGTACCTGATCTTTCAATAATTGACATGCTAGTCAATGTTGGCCCAGATTGCATGAAAGTTATTTCAGAAAGTGATATGTCAATTGCACCACTGACAAGCTAGTTGAATATGTCGTAAAGCTGTTTGTATGCATTAATGTATTTTTTTCCCAATTCTGTTGTTTTGTATATGTGTCGTTTTGATCTACGAGACTCTGGTTTTCCCTCTAATAATTTACAACCAATGAGAAATTCTACATACTGAGTTATTTGTTTTGAATTTAAATTACACCTGTACATGATATGCGTCTTTAATGCACCATCAATGCATGTTTCAAGTATAAATTCAATTATCTCTACCCAACCGCGATTTCCCCATCCCATTACACTGCGCTCGATGGCGCCTGTAGGTTCAAACATTCTTTACAACTCTTGAAGAATTCAAGCAAGTTCCAGAATTTCATCTAGGTTGGCAACTGCTTTTTCATTTGTTACCTTCTCATATGGGACAGTCAATAACTTGAAATCGTTGGTAAGGCAGATCTTCATCACCTCAAAGGCTTCGACATATTTTATTGAAGTGTTCAGTCTGCTTTGGAGAGCACGATATTCTGCTAATCCCTTGATTGCATTTGACTTGAGGTATAACTTACTTTGCTGGGACCAAAAAATTTCAATTAGTTCTACTTTTTCATTGACCACCTCTGATATGTCAACAAATACTTTTGGGTCAAAGTTTCGGCTAAGGGGAATTTCATAAGATAACACATTGGAATTAAATCTGGCAGCCTCCAATGTGGCCAATGCGATAGCTCTGTGGTCGTGATGCACATCACCATGTGAGTGGGTGAGAATGAGATCTGGATTTGCCTTGTTGATGAAAAATTCAATGTGATTAATCAAGTCATTACTCACTGTTAATTTAGAGTCCTCAAAATTGTCAATCCATAACTGTTTTGCTTTGATAAATCTGGCTGATCTTGCTAACTCTTCTGATCTCTGTTTAGAATCTCCTCCTGCCCCTCCTCGTGTAAGAGAGTACATGTAGACATTGTGGCCTTGTCTTGCAGATTTTATTAGCAGGCCACCACATCCAAGTTCAATATCATCTGGATGTGCACCTATTGCAAGAATATTCATACATGAATTCTATTTTGGTTTTATTTATTCTTCTTCTAATATTCTTCTAGAGCATTTTTAATATCGATTCTTCTCACATCCCAACCCACTTGAGGTATTTTAATGGTTTTTTGATTATGGATGAAATTTACATAAGATTGTAAGGCTAATTGTATAATGTTATGTTGTCAGAAAGTTATATGACAAAAATTATGAAAAAAACAAATGAACCGTACATATGGGATATTAATGGTGAGGACTATTGGATAATCAATGAAAATAGTTCTAAATAGCAAAAAAATGAGATTTGATCTTCAACAAGATGTTTCTTAATAAAATAGAACATTCTTACTGTAATATTTAAAAAATGTACATGTCTAGGTATTATTGTGTGAAAGTAAATGATCCCATTAGCGCAAGGGGGATAGCAATAAAATTTCTTGAACAATACAACTCTCCTGTTACTTTTAGATCTGCAACTTTGGAAGGTGACGTTTGGGTGGTTGTACTTGATGTGGGATTGATGAACAAGAAAACTCGAAAGGTCCTAATTGACCGATCAACTGGTAATATTCTTAGTCATACCTATGAACCTTGATTCTAAAAATCATGAAATCACACAATTTTCTGTATCATGAACTGTTTGTTAACAAATCATGTATAACCAAGTATTCTGCCTGAATCTACGTCTATTTTTACTTGTTTGGTCTGGGTATTTGAAAAACCCAGGTACACTGTTACAATCCATACGCCGTCTTCCAAAACTGCCTTGGTATCAATTACACTGTGGTATTGACCAAGAAATCTCCTGGCCAATTCTTGTGCCTTGATGGAATCTACTTTCTCATCTAACTTGTCATCATAATGCTCTGTAAATTCTGTCACTCTCAAAGTACACCCCTCAAATTGTACGACATCATATTTTTCCTATTTGTTATCATGCTATAAAAAAAATCCGACATTTGATTTCATATTGTGCCTACATTATAGGCGTGTTCTATATGGTTACCAAGAATATAACTACATTATATTTTTCTAGAGTAATTTACTAGAATTTTTGCCGCATAGTGAGATAAGCATCAGGCATTAGATAGTGTCAGATGTTAAAAGTTAACTTGCTGTTTGCCATCATAGTTCTCTCTATTATGTTTGCCCCATTGGCTACAAATCCTGCTGCACAAGCTGCATCTTCAGATGGTCCTGTAGCAATACCTGGTAATATTCTTCCAATTCCAGGGACAAGTGCACCTATTGTACCAAGTATTCCAAATCTAGGTACCGTTCCAGTTGCACCACCGCTTGGTTCTCTTTATTCAATAAACAAAGTCCAATCTGGATTGGTAGCATCTGATCCGCTAAACAATGAAACAAAAAGCCAACAACAACTACAAGCAGAGCACAAGTATTGGGTGTATGGAGGAGATGCACCAGCCAGAAATGCACCATTTGACTTTTTCAAAGACTTACTAGGATTTCACATAGGAATACAAGCTCAGACTGACGGTGCATGGGCTGGATATTATGCTGAGAGTCCAAATACAAATGCAATGTTATTCCACTCTGTCATAACAAATCCTGTTAGATCATTACCAGTATTACCAGTACCACAATGGTATGAAAATGGAATGTATGTTCAGACGCTAGTTACTCCAACTTCATCAGTAAACTATGTCACATGTACAACTAGTACTAGTCAATGGGGAACTACTTGGGTAGTAGTTTCAGTAACAGGTAATGCTAATCAAGCCACCACTTTCAATCCTCTATGGGCAGATACTAGTGCTAATCAGCCTCTAACAAGAGATTGTACAATAATCACAAACGGCAATAATTACCTTAAAGTATACATGGATGGTGTGAACGTGTACACTAACAATACTTTGAACTTGCAAATGCCTGCACCATTTAACACATACCTAGAACCACAATCGTCTTATGCTGGTCAGTTTCTAACTGGAGGTTTTACTGACTACTATGCAACAACTGATGAAACTGTCCGGGTAACCAACAATCCAAGTCTTGCTTCTACTGTAGACCTAGTGGATCCAACAGGCAAGGTTCTTGCAAATTCAACTGTGAATTCTGGCGCTGCATCCTTTACAATAGGACAGTTCCACATGCCACTCTCTGCATATATCAAAATATATGATTCACACGGCATACAGCTTGCATCAACACCAAATCCCGTGAATATCTTTGGTGGTGATGTCTACAAAGTCAGTGGTATCTTGGGACTAGGCCTCTGATTTTGTTAAGTCAGTGGTAGCATGCTACAAAATGAGACCGCCGCGAATCTAAACACAAGCAAGAAAACAACTTTGGTTATTGAGACCAGCACAAATTGGCTTGATAATATCTTCTATTCTAGCGATGACTCTAAGATAGCCATGTTGAACATGATGGGCAAACCATTGATACAGTATAATATTGAAAAACTGCTTTTTCTAAAATATGATATAAACAACATAGTACTGCCTGAAAATTTTTCTAGCATAGCTAATGTGATCCAAGAAAGTTTTCCCACTATCCAAGTTGACGAGTCCAAAAACAATGAAGAGATTCCGTCTGATTCTGTAAAGATGCCGATGAATTCTGTTGTCACAAAACCAAAAGGGACTGATGTCTATGTTGTCAGGAAAATGGTCTACCCGTGGGATATTTTGAAAGCGATGCATGATGTTCTAAATGCAGACATTGCTGCAACAATGATTTCAAAAAACTCGTCTGTTGCAGAATCGGCAATAGTAAAAGGTCCATGCATCATAGAAGATGGTGCATCAGTTGATGACTTTACAAAAATAATTGGTCCAATATACATTGGAAGGAATACGAAAATTGGTACAAGCAGTCTTGTTAGACATTCAATGATGGGTGATGACACAGTCATTGGGTTTAATTGCGAAATTGCAAGATCGTTTTTTATGGGAAACACAAGAGTTGCACATCTTGATGTGATACTGGACAGTATACTTGGCCAAGACTGTTGGCTAGGTGGTTTTGTAGGAACAACCAACGTGCTACTCAACAAGGAAACAATCCGGTACAAGTTAGATGGCGTGCTTGTTTCTACAGGACTAGACCAGTTTGGTTCCGTAATAGGACGTGGTAGTTCTATTGGTGCAGGAACAATAATTCTTCCAGGACGTTTTGTACCTCCAAACTCTACAATACAGGCAGGAACTATACTTTCCAAGTAAAATCCGGTTTAGATTGTGAGAAATGTGTCTTGAGATGTTTTATTCTCTGACTGATTAGACGACTGAATCAAATACTGGGAAATTGTTCTTTTGACTCATGGGTATCAGAACTGTTTCTGACTATGTGAAATTCTATGTGAATCTAAACATGCGAGATAGCATTAGCCTCTCTAATTTTGCATATAATGAAAAACTAGTATTGAAAAATAAGACAGCTAGTGGAAAACTGACAAAAGAACTGATCTCACAAAGCATCATACTTTTAGATGATCTCTTGACTGAAATACAAGATATTGGGGAGCAAGCTGTCCTAGAAAAGTATAACAAGTAAGTGTTTTTTGTGAACTATCATCTTAGAACTATGCTATCCTAAATATTGATAGTTCGTAAAAACATCCGGTACTAAACTTTTTTGCTCCAATCTTATATCTTTGAAATGCCATAATACTGTATGAAGCAAGAATTTTGTCACCTATGCAAAGAAGGTGGAAAACAATGTATCGAAGTTGACACAAAACAACAAGTGTACATGGAGATGTTTCATATCACATGTTCCAAGTGTGGTAGACCTCTAGTGTCGTAATACCTATTTTTTCCATTAAATTAATAATAAAAAAGTGTCTCTATGCCTATTTGTAAATGATAAACATAGAGGGAGCGATAATATTGTTTAGCCGATTAAATTGGGCTAGGACCTGTAATCGCTCGGGAGTAATCTCTGACACTTGTTTTTCGTGTATGACACTATCCGTTTTAAAGATTAAACACAAATTATTCTAGCAATTGATCAATTATAGTTTAACATCTTTTGATAACAAATCTATCTGTGGAGTAACGTACTCTTATGTAGTTTATTGGTAATACTGTTAAACCATTGTACTGATTTATCATATCCACTAGTGGCTAAGAGCTCTTTCATAACACTGGGAAGCTTCTGCGTGTCTTTTTAGCTTGAAGAGTGCTAATCCCTTGTAACCTAGTGCTCTCTTTGATGATGGAGATATCTCCAAAAGTCTATCGTAGCACTGTAATGCCTCTTCATATTTGCCCATGCACAAGAGAAGTTTGCCTTCATCATATAGTGCATTGATTGCCTCTGATGAAACAGTTTGCGGGTTTTCTACTTCATGTCTTGTGTCTTGCAATTCGATCGTATCTGGTATGGATGACTTTTAAGGTGGCTGGCAAATTCTTCTAGAACAATCTTTTGATTTTTGTATGAGACAACTTCATAGCTGTCATTTTACTCTTAAATCTGGGCATAGAACATTCTTACAAACTGTTTTTATAGTAAATTCCTATACTCCAAACAATGCGATATCTTGGTAGGTCAGATATCATTAATGGCATATACAATAGATCTGGTAAAATTATTCTGATCTTGGGCATTTTTGCAGGCTTGGTTGGCATCATGCATCTTGCTCCTCATGCATCTGCTGATTATGGCATGGACTCTTCTTCTGATCTTTCCACAAAAATACAGGCTGGAAAATCCATTATTGGAGAAAATTCTTCTTCTGATGTGAACATGTCAGGCCAATCTGGCTCTGGTATGCACATGTCAGGCAAATTCGATTCTAGTACAAATGCATCTGTTACCAAATCTCAGGATGAATCCCATGAAAATTACCACACAAGTACAAATGAATCTGAAATACACGGGCATTACAAAAATGCATATGACAAAGTTTCTGCAAACTCTGACGATGAATTTACAGTCCAATCTCAAAAACATCTTTACAAACCTGGAGATAATGTGACAATAGACGGTTCCATTTGGTCAGACTTGATGGCATCACTTGGCACTGTGAACACGGTATCAATTCAGGTAAAAGATAATGGCGGAAACGTGGTCTATGACGGCAAGGGTCAAGTTGATGCAAGTGGCAAGTATTCTGCAGAATTCCAGTTGCCTTCTGACGCTAAAAAGGGTGCATACGATGTGGATGTAACTGCAGATGTCAGTGCAGATGTACTCAATACATTAGCACTCAAGACAAAGGGCACATTGGAAAGTACAACAAAAATTGTTGTTGTCTCTCCAAATGCAATGAGTGTACATGCAGAAGGGCATGATTTTGACGTTCAAGTTGCAAGCAATTCTACAAGTGTAACCAATCTTAATTTTGATGAACAAAACAAGAAACTATCTTTTACAGTCCAGGGAGATTCTGGAACAAAGGGTGTAACAGAGATAACAATTCCAAAAGCTTTGCTTAATGGAGATTTGACTGTGATGATTGATGGTCAAGCCATGGCACAAAGTGATGTTGTAGCAACTGCTGATACTGATACTGACACAACACTTGAGCTTAACTATCACCACAGCACTCATCAAATAGACATAGTTGGAACAAATGCAGTTCCAGAGTTTGGTACTATGGCATCTCTGGCACTAGTTGTTTCTGTATTGACTCTAGTTGTATTATCTTCACAACTCAAACGTATCCATCTATAGGATATTTCTTTTTGAAATTATTATTGCACCAATTATTGATATGACAATAATCACGCCTGCAAGTGTACCAAACTCTGGAATTGGTACATAGTTAGAAAAGTCTGGAGCAATCTGTGCAAATTTTTCAGGATTTTGCTCTTTTGCCAAATTCAATCCTTGCAACAAGTATGTGGGTATTTTTTGCACTGAATCTGGATCAATATTGTTATCTTTAAGACAGTGGTATGCCTTGCCTAGGTTATCTAACATTGTACTGCTATAACTGGTCTTCAATAAGGTGGCAGCAATATCTTCTGGCCTTTCGCCTTCCCAGTATCTATTCTCCTGATAGATAAAATAGGAATAACCGTATCTTTCAGCATCCAAGTCTTTTGTATTACAAAAATACTTGCCGTTTGTTGCATTAAAATCTGCAAAGGCATTTCCAGACATGACAAGTGGGGAAATGACTAGGAATAGTATTGATGGAATTATTATTTTTTTCAATGAAATGATGGTATGCCACTGTGAGATTAACTTTTGTACCATCTAGTTGGAAAAGCGTATCTAGACTAAATGCCGGTTTGCCATCTGTAACTATGACAATGTTGAGCGTCTGTCCTTGGGTAAGTGATGTTTTTGATGTGTCAAAACTAGTCTGGTACAGAGCTATGCTGGAATCCCATTGAGGTGTAATCCATGCTTTGAGTACCTTGACATCTGGGTTTATCTGAGATATTGCGATATGATTTACGTCAAACGGACCCTTGTTGGTCACTGATATGAACGAGGTAAATCTTCCACCATCCATGCCAAATGTGTTAATTCTAACTATGTCTCCGCTTGATATGTGGACATTCTTGGTGTCATAAGATGTATTCTTGACCGTATTTGATGATGGATTTTTCATTCCAATTAGATCACTGAATTTTTTAATCTGACTTGAAAACAAATTGTTTATCCATTTGTTCCATTCTCCGGGCTTGCAGAGATGTTCTCCACATATTTTTGTACTGTCAAATAATCTGTATGTACTAACATTATCACTAAAGTCTGATCTTGGTGTCAATGCATTTGCAACAGGTAATGATATCATGATTGACGCTACTCCTAGCAATGTTGCAATCAACACAGGTTTCATGTCACCACGCAATGTACTTGAAAACCTAAATCAGTTACTAAGGAAAACTGCGCAAGTATTTTATCTTACAACACTCTCTTGCTCTAAAATGTCTGATATGTCTTGTACAAATCGACATAAATTTTATTTTCAAAAAAACAGGCACGACTGCGGCTATTTTTGAAAACCACTAGTAGGAATCATAAGCAAGCCTAAAATAAAAAAAATTGACATATGTTGCATTGAATTCATCTAGATCTTGGATACTGCTCATTTTGCCAGTCATGGCATGTGTTACATTCTCTGCCTCTTTTGCAGACATTCCAGTCACAATTCCTCTTGGGGCCTCAAACCCAAACATCCCATTCTCCTTGTCCCCGTCAGACCTTTCCATCCAAGTCAATGACACCGTAACATGGAAAAATGACGACACTGCAGTGCATACCGTCACAACCGGAAAAACCGGACTTGGATTTGATGGTAGAATGGATAGTGGAGTTATTGCACAAGGCGGCTCATTCTCTCATACTTTTGACAAGACTGGTTTGTACAATTACTATTGCCTGTTTCATCCTTGGATGACTGGATTTGTGGATGTAGGCACTAACACACCGGTACCGCCTACTGGAATTCTTGTCTCAACTGACAAATCTATATATCACAACGGTGATACGATACAAATCTCAGGTCAGGTATCAAAATATGTACAAAATAAACAGGTCACTGTTTGGATAATTGATTCTAAAGGTACTGGCATATCTGCAAGTCACACCGAAACAAGAACTGGAAATGATTTTTCAGTCAATGTGGATGCAACTGGCAAAATATGGATTCCTGGAAATAATTATACCGTATATGCACAGTATGGATCGTCAAGCTCTGTAGCTACTACAACAATCCAATATGAACCAGAAGCACAAAATATGACAAATGAAAATAATGTACCTGATACAAGTACTGTTGGTTTAACACAATCATCATACATGTCATCTTATGCAAAACTAAATCCTGGTTCCAACAATTACGTCACTGCTCAAACTGGGTATGAGATCTACAAGCCCTCTGACCAGGTCAAAATATCTGGTTCAATCTGGACTGGATTGGTCAATCTAGTTGGAGGTGCATATCTTGCAACTGTACCAGTCAGCAGTATTGATGGAAACTCTGTAACAGAGCTAGTCCTTGTCAAACTCAAAGATCCCAATGGTAATGTTGTATACACTAAAGAGACTCAGGTAGACAACAATGGTGATTATGTTGTTCCAGTTAGTCTGCCTGATAATGCAACTGGAAAATATTCTGTAGAATCATCACTTGAAACAAAAGCTGGACTGATAAGTACATTGGATGTATCCACTGCTGCAAAACTGGATACATCTACAAGCTTCCTAGTTATGGCACCTGATGAATTTTCGGTAGCAACAAAAGACGGAAACTTTAACGTTGGAATCTCTAGCAATTCTACCGTATCTGACTTTGCGTTTGACTCTCAAAGCAAGACAATATCGTTTAAGGTACAAGGTGAAACTGGAACAAGAGGAGTCTCTGACATTGTTGTTCCAAAATCACTGCTTGGTGGTCAAATTCAGGTCTTGGTAGATGGCAACATCGAACCATACGATTCGGCTGGAGTTGTTGTAACATCTGATACTACATCTGAGACTGGATTTGAAATCAACTATCACCACAGTATGCATAACATACAACTGATAGGAACAAGTGCTGCCGAGATGCCTGTATCTAGCCAGGCAGTACCAGAATTCAGCTCTATGGCTCCTATTGTACTAGGTATCTCTATTGCTTCAATGATCTTTGTATATCCAAAATTACGGCTTGACAAAGTCTGATAATCAATAATGCTGTGTTTGACATAATGATATTATGCAAGAAAACAAATCACCAAAATTTCACAAAGGTGTTTGCTGGTTCTGTAAAACCTCATGTGATCTTATCAGGTATGCACATGAAGATTGCATCGTAAGCTATTTCAAAAAACCAGCACAACCTAGACTAATCCAAATATGAGCACAAAATCAATCCGTGCTCATTTTACATGTTCAGATGAAATCATGTTCTTTCACATCTAGCTAGTTCAAATAATTCGAGGTGCATTATATTGTATGATGCCAATATCTCGGCACGAGATGTATGGTAAGGCCAAAGCAGGCTCTGTAGCAGGAATTGCAGGCGGGGTTGCTCTTCTTGCATCATTTTTTGGAATCGATTCCAGTCTGAATCTTTCACCTGGAAGCTTTTACATGATGATAGGACTTGCAGTAGGGTTGCATGGAATTCCTGCCATATTGTTTGGTAGTGTAGTTCACATGATAACAGCTGCTACAATTGGGGCAGTCTTTTGCATGTGTTCAGTGTTGCATCCTGCACTATATTTGAAAAGTATGTGGAAGGGAGTCTTTGCAGGTGGTGTTACAGGACTTGAGGTGTATGCAATATTTTTCATGCCAATAACCTTGTACTTGATGATCCCAGCACTTGATGCTGCAACAAGCTCTGCCGTATCCGGACAAGAGTATCTAGCAGTGTCTGTACTCAAAGCACATCTGGGTACTATAATCTGGGGAGCATTGATACTGCATGTTCTGTATGGTATCGTGATGGGATTCTTTTCAAGCACGATACTGCATGATGACTATAAAAAAATCCCAAAAAAGAGCCTGTATGAACTTGAATCAGAATCTATGCCGGCAACATAGATTCCCTTAATTTTTCAGAAATAATCATAATAGAAACTATGTTGTAATGGTAATCATGGTAAAGGCGTATGTATTGGCCAACTGTGAAACCGGTGCTGAAAAACATGTACTAGATGAACTACGGACAATCTCATGCGTAAAAGAAGCACATGGCATCATGGGGGCATATGACATTGTGGCTGAAGTAGAATCAACATCACGTGAGGAACTAAACAAGATAATTGCTTTACGAATTAGAAAAATTCAGATGATAAAATCTACTCTAACTCTTGTAGGAATAGATGGGCAAAACCATTCGACATACTAGGAAACATGTCTGATTACAGACGGCACAAAACAACTTTGCATCATGCTTGACAGATTAAAAATCTGGCACTGGTAAATTACTGCGAGTCTGTCTGGATTTGTTTTGATGAAAAACTGACAAGCGTAAATATTACAATGTCGTATATGATACATGGTTCGAGTAGGTACAGCAAAACTAGCTGGACTCGTTATGACGCTAGGTATACTTGCTATGGCAAGTACTAACTTAGCATTCGCACAACAACCATCATGTGGAGAGCAAGCTTACGTGTACAACGTCGGATGCCTTCCACTAGATACCGCACATATGGTCGGCGCCGTATTGGTGGCAAGCATAGCTGCATTTGCCATAGCATGGGGAGTAGCAGGGCGTCATCATCCTATCATCTCCAACTTCGCATAACACATCTTAAACCTGAACGGAGTGAATGCTCAATGTACATTATGATTCATCAACTAACTTTGAACTTCGTTTTGGGAGATTTGCAAACGGATAACCTCAATCCAAAATGCTAGTAAAAAATAATCATACGTTATATTCATTAATCTTGTGTTACTCCATTTTTCATGCTTAATTTAAGAACAGATCTAATTGCAAGAGTTTGCATTATTACTACTGTCTTTTCAATAATTTCCTATATTGTCATACAGAAGAATGCTATAACGCCAGATCGATTGATAATTGCCATACCATTGCTTTTTGTTGTATGTGGGGTAGTGATACTGATCAGCATTTTATACGATCTCCGAAGATATAATGTGACTCGTAACAAATAACAACAACCGACGATTTTTTACAGCAAGAAAATCCAACCCAGATTTGACAGCACCAAAAAACAAAACATTGTTCTATAACACAACATCATCACCCATTTATAGAAAGATATGCATTTCTATATGTTGAAATATCGTAGTAGGACCGAAATCACTAACATGATGTTAGATTCTGCAAGAGGCGGTGCTACTAAAACAAAAATAATGTACAAGGCATATCTTTCTTATTCTCAACTAGTTGAATATTTGGCATATCTACAAAAAAATAAACTGATAACACTTATGGACGGAACAGATCTTTACAGACCCACTGAAAAGGGATTGGTATTCTTGGACATGTCAGTGAAATTGAATGATATGACATATGGACCAAATTCGAAAGAGTTTGATGATCAAACCTAGGTCTTGTAAGTAAACGCCGATAACTGGGTCCTTCTGATATGGTAAGAATCAGGTTGAAGGGGATGACAAATGGGTAACTTTAATTCAAAATTCCAGTAAAAATTAAGGTAATATGGCAGGAAAAATAAATGTAGAAAACGATAATCTGGTCTTTACACTGACTGGAGTAGACAAGGTGCTTGCTCTAAAGAGTAAACTTACGATTCCGTTGAAGCATGTCAAGTCAGTATCTACAGCGACGGCAGATTGGAACTATTTCAAGATGTTAAAAGTGGCTGGCACGAGGATTCCAGAATTGGTAGTTGATGGGCGATTCTTAAGCAAAGAAGGTTTACTTTTCTATGAGATGCATGACCCTGACAAGTGTATTACAGTTGAGTTGGAAAATGAAAAATACAAGAAGGTTGTCTTTGAGGTTTCTGATAAGGAGACTAGTGCAAAAATGATTCAGGAAGCACTTGATAGATTGCAATAACAAAATGGAACGTCTCAACGATGAGATACGAGACAGGGAAAAGACCATGAAGGGATTGAAGAAACCTGATACCCCAATCCTCACAGGTTATCAGTTATTTCACAATTACATTAGACCTCATATGGGATTAGAGGGTAAGACACCATCGGAAGCCTGTGGGATTGAGATCAATGGAGAAAACAAATGGATAACCTTAATTCAAAATGCTAGTAAATCATAAATCTGATTCTGATCTATTAATATCATGACTGAACTAATGTATCCAATTTTGATTTATGATGATCTTTGCTATTCTTGTACTAAATTTGCAAGAATTGCTAATAATCTAGTAAGAGGAAAATGCTTGATCGTAGGACATTACACTATGACAGGTAAAGAAATCAAAAAACGACTTTTTCCCAAAGATTACGAAGGATTAGAGATGTTTTGGTTTGTGATCAATGGTTATGCATATGGTGGTAGGGCGGGCTTGATCCGACTGATCCGATACATATTGTTTGAAGGAAAGAAAGGAGAGTTTCCAAACAATGAATTTCATCTAGCGGAATGTACTACAGATTGCAAGACAGTAAAAGGCGTATTTCTTCGCTCTCATAGTATAATCACCAACTACAAAAAATTCAGCATATCACAGAACTAATGTTTAGGTCTCGACCGTAAACAGGAAGAATTTTGTCTATAAGGTCTCACTAATTACCCAGAACCGAAATTAAGCAAAATTGAACATATCACCCGACTTGTAACACGAAGAACATTTGTATCAATCACCCGTGAATGCAACAGAACCCGAAACGATCATCTTTTTATTTTATCATTGTGTATATCTACCCGGGTAGCAACCAAGGGAATTACTCACTGACGCGCCTATGCCGGATCAGTGAAAATGTAGTCTGAGGATTACTGCATAATTCCTATTGTATTGCTATCCGGATCTGTTCTTTTGAAGAAACTTTAATAGAATTTATCTTATTTTGATTTGTTGCATTTTGGCAGTCTTCCATGCTCATACTGGAATGCTGTCAATTGTTTTTCTTCTTCAGCCTCTGGGAATAAAGTTTCATGATAACAAAATGATACTGTACCCTTGATACATGAATCAGTTGAATTCAGGTGCTCTCTTAGTCTTTCCTGGATATTGTTGCTTGCACCAATGTATGTAGTTTCATGCTCTGAGCCAAGAAAATATACTCCTGCCTTGATTGGAGCCTCTCCTATTGTTTCCCTGTTAAATGGTGTCCAGTCAGAATACGACATGAACATATCTTTTCGTGCCTGACATTTAACAGATTAGGTCAACATTTTGTATTTTGGTGACAATGTATGTCACCCTTAATAATGTCGGACGCGATATATGGTACCATGAACATATATGATAAAAAGTCAGTCCACTGTTCCCAGTGTGACAGGTTCATAGGCGAAATTGACTATGATGCAGTAGTCGTTTTACCAAAATGTGGCAAGTGTGCAAATCCAATGCCAGAAGGAGATGATAAAGTACAATACATTGTAAGCAAGTTTAACAAAAACCCAAAAAATCTGGTACCTATGGATTCCACTGTTGCCTAATTTTTTGTAGTAATCGTCATAACTTTATACTGTTGAACTAGTTTTCATTGGAAACTGAGCAATTTTCTTTCATTTGTTTCATGAATTTTTCTGCTTCTTGTTTGAGCTCATCAGGAGTCATGTCTTTTTTACGAGTTGCAATACTCCAAACATGTCCAAAAGGATCTATAATTGATCCAAATCTGTCTCCCCAAAAAGCATCCATTGGAGGCATTAGTGATTTTGCTCCTGCAGAAATGGCCTTGTTGAACACATCATCTGTATTTTCTACATACAAGAAAATTCCACTACTTGCTCCTCCTACTGATTGAGGTGACAGAGCTCCCATTTGTGGCTGTTCATCATTTAGCATGACTCTGGAATCTCCTATCTTGATTTCAGCATGCATGATACTTTTTCCATCGAGTCCTGGAAATCTATTGATCTCTTGAGCGCCAAATGCCTTTTTGTAAAATTCAATTGCATTTGCAGCGCCGCGCACTGTAAGAGTTGGTGTTACTGTATGATATCCTTCTGGAATAGGCTTGGTCAAGTTACGTCTATGTATTCTGAAGACAATTTTAACTGTTTTGACATGGAATTACTAGTCATATTATATTTTCATAGAAAAAGAAAATATCTTGTAAAAACTAGGCTTTTGAACTTGATTTATTTTGGTTTTGGCTTTAGGGTTATCATGACTCCGCCTTGACCACTTGCACTCAGAATTAATTTCAACACACCCTGTGTTTGAATTGCTCCGCTTATCCATAGATCAATTGACGAAATATCATATGACTTGAACCAATCCTTGATGTCATCTATAGTTGCAACAAATTCCTTCATTGTATCTTTCTGTGAAAAAAACATCTGCTGCTGTATATCATCACCAATCTTTGGGAAGACCAATTCAATTTTCTTGATTTTTTTCTTTGTCATTTTCTTAACCTGTGTGTACCAAGATCTAGTATAAAAGAATCAAATGCTTCTGACTTGCTTCTCCATGATTCATGTGGTCTTGGAACTGTATAGTATGTACCACTTAGCAAGTCTGGTGTAACCTGCAGTATCAAGTAGCCATGTCTATTTTCACAATAATTCTCAAGCACGGTATTGCTATCTGGCATAGTATATGGTACCTGAAGCGGATCTCCGTTTGGTTGCTTTTGCATATAATGAAGATGCCAATATCCTCCTGCCCCTGCTACAAGATACGGTACATCTCTGTTGCCAACAGTTCTTGTAAATCTCTGATAATTGTGAACATGACCAGTAAGAATCACATCTGCAAAGCGACCTGATTCTGAAAATGCATCATCCAGTGTTTCTTCGATGACCTTGCTTCCACTATGATACATGTCAGCAGAATAAGCAGGATGGTGTACTGTTACAATGAGTGCCTTGTCTTTTGGGGCATTACGCAGCTCATCTTTGAACCACTTGATCTGGGCGTCGTCAAATGTTCCTCCTTCTGGCACATTAGAGTATAATCCAATTATGGTTGCAAATGGCGCCTCTAGTGTAAAGTACACATTTGGTTGTGTCATTGCGGGCCTGTCTACTTCAACTGAATCGGGAACAACTGACGGTTTTTTTGCGCAAAAATTTCTAACAAATGCATCAAGTGATGGTGTTGTATCTCCAGGGGCTACATCACCATCATGATTTCCAGGTATTGCAAATATTGGCGCCTGGTACTTGGCATATGGTTCATAGAACTGGGGATAATACTCACTTGCTTGACCAAAATAGTATACGACGTCTCCTAGGTGGTAGAAAAAGACTGGCTTGTCTTGGCCTGTCAGATCTGACTCCATGGCCATTTCTACAATCTGTTGAGGTATTGGATACTTGACACCTCCCGTGTCCCCTGCAACATGGAACAAAATTTTGCCTGCATTGTTTATTTTTTTAATATCTTCTGGCAAAAGAATATCCTCAAGCCTAATGTGATAGGGGGGAAGACCTGTAGGGTTTGGAAGAGGTTTGAATTTTTGATTTCCTAATGCCTTGTGTCTTGTAATTGATTGAATTGTACCGGATCCGTCATTTGGCTGCTGTGAACCCATGAGTGTATATTTCGTAAATTTTGTATTAAGTTTAGTGTTTTAATGCACTTAGAGACTTCTACTTTGATGCCATTATCTCTATTGCAGCATCATCCCAGAGATCACCTGGACTTGCAGTCCAGCTGCATGTTACGGTGCCTGGTGAAGATACAATTGTAGAGCTTGATGCTCCAGTGATCACATTTGGAATATTGGTATTCCAGCTTTGTGTACATGTTGGAGAACCAAGTGTAGAGCCGCCATAAATTGATGGCAAATCAAGTACCAAACTGTTTGAGAATTTTGTTGTAATAGATATGTTGGGACTGTTAGGAATTGTACTGTGTTTTGTTACACTTGTAGGCAATGGACTTGTCTGGTTTACTCCAGAGAATGAATATGCACCAACTACTGTAGATGCTGGACCGTTCATTGTAACTACTATGTTTCCGGTACCTGTTGGATCTTTGAGATACCAAAACTCTACATCATTGTTGAAAAATGAATGGGCTTTGTTTGCAAGAGGTACTCCCACAAATGTGACAGAAGCTACATCATTACTGTCCGCACTTATGCCTACAACAAGTAGCTTGTTGTTTCCAGTTCCAGCATTAAAGTTTGCAAGTGTAATTTGGTTTGAGGAAGAGACAGTACCTGATGTTGATTGGATATTATTCAAGACAATGCCAGTTGGTGGTGTAGTTGAACTTGTAGTAGCAGATGCTGTGTTTGATGGAGAACTGGTACCGACTGAATTTATTGCAGATACTCTGTATGTATAAGTGGTATTTGGAGCGAGTCCCATATCGCTGTATGTTGTAGCAGTGGAGCCCGTGTTGGATGCGATGGTAGACCAAGTATTGCCATTGTCTTGTGATCTTTCAATCATGTAGCTCGTTATTGCAGAGCCGCCATTGTCTGATGGTGCAGTCCAGGAAAGATTGATTTGCGGTGATGATGCGGCAGCTGCTGTCAATCCTGTTGGAGGTTGTGGTATAGTGCCAGTAACTGTAGGTGTTGTACCTGTTGCTCTAATCTCAACTGCGGCATTTGTCCAGAGATCACCCACACTGGCAGTCCAACCACACGTTACTGTTCTAGGAGATTGTACCAGCATAGAGCTTGATGCACCGGTTATCACGTTTGGTATGTTGACATCCCATCCTTGTGCACAGGTGGGGTTTGAAAGAGTCGAGCCACCATAGATTGAGGGCAGGTCAACTACCCAATCGTCTGCAAACTTGGTTGTAATTGATATCGTAGGGCTGTTAGGATTTGTATTGTGGCGTACTGCTTTTGTAGGGATTGGATTTGTTTCGTTTACTCCAGAGAATGAATATGCACCAACTACTGCTTGTGTAGGGCCATTAGTTGTAACCACAATATTCCCAGTACCGCTTGGGTTTGTGAGATACCAGAATTCGGCATCGTTGTTGGAAAAGGAGCCTGTTGCCCTTGTTAATGGTATGCCGCCAAATGTAATCGAGCCTACATCATTGTCGGTTGCTGATATGCCCACTAAAAGTAATCTGTCATTACCAGAGCCTACATTAAAGTTTGATAGTGTGATCTGGTTTGATGACGTGGCACCTGATGTTGATTGGACATTATTTATCTCAATACCTGTTGATTGTGGTGGGGGTGTACTTTGATTGATCATAGAATATACGTCTCCACCATAAATTTTCTCAGGACTTGATGCGATTACATTATTGCTGGAATCAAGAACCTTGATGTTTGCAGCAAGTGGGAATGTGAATTGTCCTACATCTAGAGTTGCAGTACCTCCTGATGCGGCACCTGTAGAAAGAACACTTCCCATATTATCTACTATCTCAACTGTTCTGGCAGTGCTTGTTAGATTCATTACATGGATGTTGCCTTCAGTTGTTACGTAATAATTTTTATATGAACCGACCAAAAATTGCGATGCGTCAGATGACTGTGGCTCTAGGAAATCATTGAATGGCGCAGGCATTTGCAGATTGCCATTTTGGTTTTCATATACCTTAGAACCATCTATGTATGCTTGAAGGAAATTAGTTCCATTTGTTATTATGGTACAGTCTCTAGTAAGTGGCTGATTGGGACTCTGATCAAACCATAACACGTCAAAGGCATTGATCTGTGTTGTATTTCCTGTTGCGTTGACTAGTGCCCAGACCGTAGCTTGATTGTTTGTCATTGTAGTGCAGGTGACATAGCTTACGTTGCCGTTTGCAGTCTGCACATACATCCCATTTTCATAAAAGTTGTTTTGTATGGTTCTTACTGGATTTGTAATTGTGGCATGCCAGAGCTTTGCGTTGTGTACTGGACTAACGGAATAAAACCCTGCAAAACTGCCATTTGCTGGAGCCTGTATGCCTATGTGTAGGCCTGCTGTATCTCTTGAAAAGCTAAATGGTGCATTCCTTGCTGGCGCATCTCCTCCATAGAACCAATATCCTGGATTTGCTTGTAGCTCTGCTTGAGTCTTTGTCTCATTAGTCAGCGAATCAGATGCCACAAGACCTGACCGTGCTAGATTAACTGTCTGGCCTAGCGAACCTGTTTCAGCAGAAGCTACATTTGATGGTGAACTGGTGCCAAAAGAATTGATAGATGATGCCCTGTACGTATAGACAGTACTTGTAGCAAGCCCATTATCAGAATATCTTGTTACATTAGAGCCTGTGTTTGTAATTAGAGTGGACCAAGTATTGCCATTGTCTTGTGATCTCTCTATCTTGTATCCCGTTATTGCAGAGCCGCCATTGCTTGCTGGTGCATTCCAGCTTAAAATGATCTGAGACGATGAGTTTACCATAGCTATCAATCCTGTAGGTGGTTGGGGTATACCTGCTACGGTTCCAGTAGAATAGAATGCAGTAAGGGTTGTACTAGCTGATGGTGTGATACTTCTTGCAGGATTAGTAGTTCCATCATCCCAGTGATTGAATACTACTTTCCTGAAGCTATTTGCGTATATGATGTAATTCTGACCTGCTGTTGCAGAAAATGTAACAGGAGTGTCTCCTGAAGAAATGTCACGTCCATGCGAATCTTGGAGCTCGATGAACATTCCAGGGATTTGGTTTCCTGCCATATCGTTGGCATCTACGGTCAAATGTACCGTGCTTCCCGGTTCGACGCTTTCTTGCTTCCCGGTAGGTCCTTGGGGATCAAACCAAAATGACATGGATACACCATTTATCGAAGTAGTGATAGTTCCATTACCAAACGCTCTAACTCCTGCTACGGAACTTGAGGCATTAACTGGAATTGTAATGTCTGGAAGAGGAAGCCCCAGTGGATTTCCGACGGAGACAGAACCACTAGTTGTTGTAATGTTGGTACCAATTGTAGAATTAACAACAGAACCTGTTGTCTGGCTGACGGTATTAGTTATAGTAGAGGCCGTACCACTAGTAGTCGAAGCAGTACTGCCAGCTGTACCAGTGACTGAAGATATTGTATTATCTACGGTACCTGTGGCCGATGAGATGGTACCAGATAGAGTCTGTGCATTTGCAAGATTGGTTACTGATATAATGACAAAGAGTATAGACATACCAACTAGAAGATGCCTGGTGTACCTCAAACCCATTACTAAATTTCATCTTGCATCTTATCTGAGTATGTACGGTTCGTACTAGGATTTTATTATGGACTAGAAACCTGTATTAACAGTTCTATTTTTTATTCTGTAATGATATTCAGTGCATGGTTCTACATCTCTTGCACGAAAGGTTGTTGTAAATCTCTACAAGCATCATATTCTATAACGATCTTCGCTTAAAGTCTTATGACTTTATCATACGTATGTCTTTTTTATAGGAATTGGTAACATGATATGAAGAGATGTTGGGCATTGTTCCTCCTCACCTTTTGCGTGAGATAATAAATCGTGGAGACGCTGGACTAAAGAAATGGGCAATTAACACAATTACATTATCAGAGCAAGTGAGAATGACAAGACAAACCTTTGTTGAGACTACAATTTCAATCTCTGAACAAAAAGAACGAAGAATCTATGATGCAAAAAACAAGAGTACGCTTCCAGGTGTATTGGTGAGGGTGGAAGGCGGTGCTCCTGTAAATGATCCTGCAGCTGATGAAGCATATGATGGTGCAGGCTGGACATATGATCTCTATAAAAATATCTATGGAAGAAACTCTGTTGATGATAAAGGGCTGAAATTGGATTCTAGTGTACACTTTAGTGAAAAGTATGACAACGCGTTTTGGAATGGTGCTCAAATGGTTTATGGTGATGGTGACGGAAAAATATTCAACAGGTTCACAAAAGCAATTGATGTGATTGGTCATGAGCTTACCCACGGTGTTACACAGTATACTGCAAAATTAGAATACCAAGACCAGTCTGGGGCTCTAAATGAGCACATTTCAGACGTTTTTGGTTCTATTGTAAAGCAATACTCGCTCAAGCAAAGTGCTGTACAGGCCGACTGGCTCATAGGACAAGGTCTCTTTACGCCTAAGATACGCGGTGTAGCACTACGGTCTATGAAATCTCCTGGAACTGCGTATGACGATCCACTAATTGGAAAAGACCCCCAGCCTGCAACAATGAATGATTACAATGATGCTGCTGATGACAATGGAGGTGTTCACATCAACTCTGGAATACCAAACCACGCCTTTTACTTGATAGCTACTGACATTGGTGGATATTCATGGGAAAAATCTGGTATGATTTGGTACAAGACACTTGACTTGCTAGAAAAAAACTCTGATTTTGAAGACATGGCAGCCTGTACATTTGAAGCTGCGGGAAATTTGTTTGGAAACAATAGTGCTGAACAAGAATCTGTGAAAAAAGGCTGGAATGGTGTGGGGATAACAGTAAAGAAATAATTGCCAAAGCCGCGTGTGTATGTGTATGAAGATATACTTTGAGCGTACTGGAGGATTTGCGGGAATTCGAACATCTGCATCTCTTGACACCGATACACTACCACCAAATGAATCTGAAAAACTTCATGATATGTGCAACAATATGAATTTCTTTAACATGCCATCAAAGTATGAATCTAAAAGTGGCGCTGCAGATCTTTTCCGTTACAAGATTACAATTGAATCAAAAGATGGTAAACATACCGTAGAGACTACTGACATGTACATGACTCCTGAGCTTGAAAATCTTGTTAGTTTTTTGTCTGACAAGGTACTGAAAAAATAAAATATTTTTACAATTATTGTTCTGTACGAATAATATTTTTTGTTGTTGCTAGATTGTTATGTTGTTATAGAACAATCATGGCAAATTGTTATAAGAAAAAAATCATCAGTTAATTATCATGGCAGATATTGATATACTGATAAAAGATCTAAATGACTTTGTTAAAAATGTGATTAGCATAAAACCCAAAATAAATCCTTATTCTAACAACGTATTTCCTCCTACATCTCTGATAAACATATCAGTAAACCTAACAGCACATTCACTTGAGGAATCCATCTCAAATGAAGTACAAGAGAAGAAACTGTATAGAAACCATGAAAGAAATGATCCTGTAGTAGATGTCATTGAAAATAAAGATCAAATATGTGTCATTGTCATGCTTCCAGGCATCAAAAACGAGGATGTTTGGTTTGACATAAAACATGGCATACTGACAGTTGAGATAATAAAATATGGCCAGGTTCTAAAAAAAGAAATCCAATGCAACACAAAACCTGGACAAGTTTCCATAAAGTCGTCCACTGTGAACAATTCTGTACTGGAATTGGTATTTGACAAGGCATAGAGTATCATATTCTATACTGTAATACCATATCGGCATCATAGAACAATATGGCGCAGTGCTTTAAAGAATCAAGATTGATTCTAAATCATGGAACTAGTAAAAACAAATAATTCGGAAAGGACTGAAATTCTTTTTGGTCAACCCGCTGTTTTGGAAAAATGGAAACAATGTGCCTTTAACACTAAAAATGAGATCAACATTTATGCAGATTCTAGTGGCTCACTTGAGACACTTGGATTCAAGAATTATCTTGAGATATTACGATCGCTTAAAGAAAAAGGTGTCAGAATAAGGTATATCACAGAAATATCAAAATCAAACTTGCAGTTCTGTAAAATGCTCATGAATATCATTCCGGAATTTCATCATCTTGATGGCATCAAGGGAGCCTTTGGTGTGACTGATGATGAATTCTTGGCAACTGCAACACTTCAGGAGGTAAAGCCAATATCACATGCAATCTACAGCAGTGCAAAACAGCTAGTCGAAGTCCAACGGCACATCTTTGAGACATTATGGGACAGGTCAGTTCTTGCTGAACGAAAATTAAAAGAGATTGAAGAAGGAACAGAGCCGGAATCCTTTGAGGTCATCAACGATCCACAAAGATCTACTGAAATCATCACAAATCTTGCTGGCATGACACACAATGAGGCGTTGGTTTTGTTGCCATTGAGCAAATCAATGGTGCGTCTATACAAGTTAGGTATCTTGAAGCATCTTGCAAATTCGTCTAAAAGATCAAAAATTCGAATAATCTGTCCGATTGACACTGAAAATGAGGGAATCGTCCAGTATTTGCGCTCACAATCTAATATTAGCATCCTCAATGGTCCTGAAGGCTCTATTGGATTATTGATAATTGACAATTCTAAATTTTTCATATCAGAAGTTCATGAAGAAACAGGAAAAGAATTTTCAAAGACTCTGGGTTATGGTTTGTACTCTAACAGCGTCGCAGTGATTCAATCAATACGACTGTTCTTTGAACTGCTTTGGAAATCCGATGAACTAAACGAAAAACTAAAAGATCATGAAAGACTCCAAGCTGAATTCATAAACATTGCAAGCCATGAAATCAAGACTCCTATCCAAGCATTGCTTACATATTCTGAATTGTTACAATCCGAGTCTGAAAAAAACGAGTCCTATGTTGATGCCATTCAGAGAAATGCTCTAAGGCTTAAGCTATTGTCAAATAACCTACTAGACATGACAAAGATTCAAAATAAAACGCTTGTAATTAACAAGGATAGATTTGATCTGTCCGAAGTCATTTCACTTATGGTTGAAGATTTTAAAAATCAAATAAAGAGCAACCAAGCATATGTGTCTGTAGAGTTGTTATTTACAAGACATGACCCAATATTTGTTGAAGCAGACAAGGACAAGATTGCACAAATAATTTCAAACTTGATTCATAATGCTCTAAAGTTTACCGAAAAGGGTACTATTCTTGTTTCACTAAAAAAAGGACAAAATGAAGTAACGGTATCTGTAAAAGATACTGGTGCGGGAATTGAGCCACACATAATTCCAAATCTTTTCACAAAATTTACCACAAAACACCATAGTGGTACAGGCGTTGGGTTGTACATATCAAAAAGTATCGTTGAAGCACATGAGGGAAGAATATGGGGCAAAAACAACTCTCATGGCAAGGGGGCAACCTTTGCGTTTACAATACCTGTTAAAATCTAGTGATTTTTCCTAATTTTTGTTCAAATTAAAGCGAGTGTCATGTTGTAAAAAGCCTTAAAAATGGTACCTGTAAGAGTGAAGAAAGGCTATGACATTAGCCTTGGAATGAACTCCTAAACTGCCCAAGAAAGGTGCTGATAATGTCTACCTAATGGAAATTAAATGGGTAGACAAATGAAAACAAAAATCACACAAAGAAAAACTTGGTCGGGAGATGACACAACTAAATTCTATAATCAATTTCAAATCATTTTATCATGTGATAGTATCATGGGAGTAGGATGAGATGAAACTGATAGAAATTGTTCTTCTTGCTGTGGGCGGACTGGGGGGAGTCTTTCTTAGATATGGCATGACGAAATCACAGGTTATACTTGGTGCACTACCTGTAAATGTTTTAATTGTAAATGTTGTTGGAAGTTTCATCCTTGGAGCATTTGCAATACTTTCACAGCAATGGAGTCTTGACCAAAAATATGCAATGCTAGTTGCAATAGGATTTTGTGGGGGGCTTACTACCATGTCTTCATTTGCTTTAGAATCAGCTAATCTAATCGATGGCAAGCAGTATTCTCTAGTGGCGATTAATGTGATTGCAAATGTTGGACTGTCACTTGGTGCGATATTTGGAGGGAGGGCATTAACAAGTGTGATACTTGGAGCGTTGAGATGAGATTTACAAAGACATGGTATGTCTTGATTAAAAAAGTGACGAGTGTTATGTGGGGTACAATCTGATGCCCATCTACTATTGTCTTGACTGTAAAAAGGTCATATTCAGCAAGGGCCGTGATTATGGACCAATCTGTCCTACCTGCAAACAAAAAAGAAAAGAATCCAAATGATGTCTGTCTACTGTTTGTTTTCTACCACTAGCAATGTGTTCTGGTCATTCCATGTTATCTTGTCCAGATCATCGTAATGGTTCAATATGTTTTGTACAAACTTGTGCAATGCTTCTCTGAATTCTTGTTTTTTGTAAAACTTGAAAGTTGAATAGTGGTGGTTTTTTACCTGTTCCACTAGTTTCTCTAATGGATACACTCTGTGATGCTCAAAGAACTTGACAGAATTGATGTTCAAGTTTGGGTCCTTTTCAAATGCTGACTTTAGCTCATCTAGTTCATACAGTCTATCTTCTTTTTTATTAAATGACGGAAAATGCATTCCCCAGATGGTCTTGGCATTTTGCTCTCGTAATCTGGTGTATACAAAGAGCTTACCGTTGTTTTTGAGCACGCGTGAAGACTCTCTCAAAAAGTCTGACAATGAAAAGTGGTGTATTGCGTTAAACGACATGACGCAATCAAGTGAATCTGTCTGTAATGGTATCCTGTGTGAATCGCTTCGTATTGGAGTAAAATTTGTGATACTGTTTTTTGCAAAATGCTCCCTTAGGTGTCTAAGCATCTCTCTGTTGTTGTCAAGACAGAAAAGATGGCATTTTTCCCCGAGATGCTGGACAAATTTTAGACTATATCTTCCTGCTCCGCACCCAATGTCTGCTGCATGTACCTTTGGAAGGTCTTGCAGCTTGTTTGTAATAAACAATATGGGTCCAAGATCTGTTGTTCGTAACTGGCGATACTGTGGAGCAATGTGCATAAAATGATCATGCATCTTATTTAGAACTGAACTTTTCTTACTTGATTTTGTTCCCATTAATTATTTGGGATTTTATAATTTTAAAGTGTTGCCCAAAAGAAATAAAAATCATGAAATTTTGAAAAATAAATTTTGAATATATTCAATAATTGCTATCTTATTATTGGAATTGAATATAATACAATTCCATGGAATGCCCAAAATGTGGCTCGCCAATGGATAAGGCCATAAAAGAATCAAAGACTGTCTATACATGCTTTTGTTGCAATCATAAAATAACGTAAAACCAGTTAAATCAAAGATTGTTCAATGTCATACCATGAAGTTTGACGAGTTTTGGGTCATGATGGTACAAAACCTTGTAGAACCAAAGCAGTTTGCAACCCAGACCAAGCCATTTTCTGCCAAATATTCTGGGGGGAGGATATTGGTTACAACAAGCGATTCCATATGGCCAATTGAGAGGTCTACAATGAGGCAGATATGGACAAAGGCACTATCCATGCATGAAAAGATGAGGTTTATCCATACAAATTACTCTCATGAAAACATCCGGACATCATCGTATATCATATCATTAATGAAGCATTTTGTTGCAGATGAATCCAAGATGGAATGATTCCTTGATAAATATAATAGAGAAAGGCTTGGTGATATGCCATGGAAGAAAAAAAGAAAATGAAGTCAAACACTGAAGACGAGTACAACAAGGCATTGGCCTCTGAGGATCCTACCGTAATATCTGAAGAAGAAAAAGAGAGACTGACAAGAGAAGCAATCAAGAAATTCAAGTCACTATGAATCTAGAGTGGATTGTAACAGGCATTGTTTTGTTTGGTGCCATGATTGCAGGTGGAATCAGTTTGTATGTAAAAAGAAGAAAAGCGCAAAATATGTCACTTGACAAGTCTGATGACCTTAGAATTTAATTTTTTTCTATCTTAGGTCTTCTTTATTCTTGTAAGCGTTCATTTTACTGTTGAATACTTTGATGTTATCATGTATCCCAAAAGCGAAAAATATGTACGACCACAAAAATAGAATGTCGACAGGATGTCCTGTATACATGGAATCATCAAGTGAGAAATATTGGAAACCTGTATCAGCTATTACCTCTACTAGTATGCCAACAAGCATGAGAGCCCAAAGAAAGTTTACCTGGCCTCCAAAAAATAATCTCATTCCAATAACTGCAGGTATCAGAACTATTGAATCACATACTGGGTAAGCAGCTCCCAAGATGATTGAAAACTGGTCCTCATCAGAACTACTTTCTAGTGTCCAATACATGCTAGGTATGAGTACTGCAACAGCAACAAGAGATGCAAATATTATCAACTTTTTTGTTATCAAACTCTTGAAAGGTTTCAGGTACAATATAGCAAAGATAAAGTATGCAGGATAGCCTATGATGTAAAAAAAGTCTGCCCCTGATGGAAATGGTTTTTCGTGATAGAACAACTCTTCAACAAGCCATACTTGTTCTGCAATAAACCAGGATGCTGCAAACACTGCAAATGCAATCCATGCCTTGCCATGGTCTCCGGTTATACCATGTTTTTTTGCTGATATTATTGCTAAAACAAGCATTGCACCTGGTATTGGCACAAAGATCCAGTTTGTAAAAACAATTGCAGTCTCCTTTCCAATGTATTCTGCAATCATGATTGCAACTCCTGTTGATACTAGTGAAAAGAGCAAGAATTTCTGTGATAATACCTTCTCAAGCCTTGTCTGCATGTGTCACTCACTTATTTTGATGATAAAATTTGCAATATCTTCTTGCGTGCTCAACTCGGCCAAGTATTTTTGAATGGATGAAATTATTGCCAGACGGCTTGGACCGTATAGTTCTTTTAATACGTTTGACAGGTATTCTGGGTTTTCATAGCAATCAGATATGTAACAATTGTGATCTTTTTTGAGCTTTGACAATACTTCGTGGTATGTTGGCCTGCCAACTTCGAGCAGTGTCTTTTCTATTGCCATTATAACAAGTGCTTTTCTTGCCTCTATCATGATATTTTCCCTCTCAGACACGTAATTTGGAACTACTTGATAAATCATCTCCTCAATTGGGGAACTTTACGTATCTCTTAAAGAATTACTCTCTGTACCGGATGCAATTTCTGTACTCTTATTTGAGAAATGCAAATTTTAACAAAAATAAACAAAATGATTAGACTTTGAAGAATCTTCTAGTTGTTAGAATACTTCCAATTAAAGATATGATGGTTATCATTCCGACAATCGGGCCAAATTCAGGTACTGCTGGAATCACCTTTGACATGTTTGTTAGCGTTATAGTGTGAGTAGAAAAATGAGGAACTAAAACCAACACCTGTACACCACTTTGAGTCACCACGATTGCAAAACTTGGATTATCCGTAGACTTGGCATGAAGAATTGCATCCATGTTGGGTGCAGGAGATATGGCTTTACCGTCATACATTACACCTAGATCCTTTAGATTTGTTACATTTATCGTTGTAGCATTAAGATTGAATACAATTACTTTGGGACCTGTTTGGTCTGGTGCGCTTACTTTAACACCAAATGAATCAGATGAGGTATTAGTTGTTTGAACTGAGACACTATTGTCAATTGATTTGGTTTCGGTCTTGTCGTTTCCAATGTTGACTTCAGCAGCGATTGTTTGATTGTCTTTAGCCTGATTGATGTCTTGAATATCTTGTTGTGTGCTAGGTGTAGGAGATGTTGGTTGAGATGTGGGTTGAGATGTGGGTGGGTATGATGAGTTATTCTGTCCAGCTTTTACTTGCAGAGAGAATGTAGTGAATTCAGATGGTATTGGTTGGAATAAAATCCCGTCAACTTCTACTATTATTTGATATGTACCAGAATTTTGAAATTGTATTGGAATTGAAACTGAACCTGGAGCTGTGTGGGTAAGAGGAATTCCAAATATCTGATTTGATCCTTGAATTACGCTCACTTTATAGTCAATGTGTTGCTGTGTTGAATCTTGTTTATTCATGAAGTTTATTTTTAATTGTGTCTGACCAGATGTGTTGGGATTTATTGGGTCCGTAGAAAGTCCTACTTTGAGTGTTCCACCACTTGTTAATTGAATTTGTTGAGTGTTATTACAATCAGAGCATCCCAAGTATGAATTGTTAGAATTGGAGGTAGAACTACTTGCGATTTGAGTTCCTGTTATGTCAATCTTGGAGTCTCCTTGTAGATACTGTATCGTTATGTTTCTAAAACTATTGTTTGCAGACTCGCTCTGCGGTGTTACTTCTGCTCCGTCTATTAATGTGGCAAATGGAGCATCTTGTCCTGATGTTGTCTTTGCATCTATTAATGATCTTGGGAGTGTAACTGTAATTGAGCCATCTGTTGTGGTCATTACTGCGATCTCAAGGGTGGACAGGTGTGTGGGCACAAACTGCATGTTGATAATAGTACCTCCTTGTATGGTATACGGAATGTTGTAAGTTTGTCCTCCAAACTGTAATGGGTAAATTGCATTAGTGGATTGATTATTTGTTGCATATGCAAATGTGGTTTGTGCAGTTATATTTGGAAGGCCATATTGAACTTTAATTGTGTAAGTACCACTAGATTTCCAGTATGGTCCTGTAATTCGTATCGAATCTACATACGTTCCATCTGTATTGGCATTAACTTGTGTGATTTGAACAACATTGTTGTTTGGATCTAGGATCGAAATTGATACTGGTACATGTTGTACTGATTGTACAACTCCTGAGATTGTTATAGTATCACCATAACTGTAAGAAGACTTGTCAGCACCTGTTGTAATTGACGGTGATGTAACTATTGATTGTCCGTTGCCTCCATTATAGTAAAATGTTTGATTGGATGGCGCACCAAGAGAACCATATTGATATGTTATGGCATAAGTCCCAGCATCTGTCCAAAGTGGTCCTGTGATTAGAATTGTCTTGACAAAACTCCCATCTGAGGATGGAAGTATCTGCCCAACTGAAATAAGATCACCATGCGAATTGAAAATTCTAAGTGTGACTGCAGAATATGGAGCGCTTGCAATGACTTTACCAGATATGATTATTGTATCTCCTTGATTGTATGATTGTCTGTCAGTTGTTAGTGAAACTGTAGGCTGGGTTGGTTGAGGTGTAGGAACAGTTCCACTTGAACCAACAATTACCTGGCCTGTCATCCATGGATGTATAGTACAATAGTAATCATATGTGCCTGCATTTGCAAAAGTAAATTGGAATGTATGATCTGCAGTTTTAGTAGTACCACTTATGAGGCCGCTGTCAAATAGTGAGCCAGAATTACTGTCGGATACTTTACCGCTTGTTACTGTGTGAGCCATGAGATCGTTGTTTGTCCAAGTCACTGTTGTTCCAGGTGTAACACTCAAAGGATTTGGAGTAAAGCAGTTGTTTGTAGAAACACATGCTGCGTTTGCACTAGATCCTGCGCCTGTTTGAATGTCTATTTCATTTGTTGTCTGTGCATACACTGTTCCAGTTGCTGGAATTACTAGTATCACTAGAGATAAAATGACAAATATGATTCTGTTATCTGTTTGATTTAGCATGTCACTCAAAGTCCTAACTTGGCCAAGGCAGAATCAACCGAACTTCGAATCACGTTGTATGGTAACTCTCCAGCATGTGATGAATCAGTTGAAGTCGTGAATGGATTACATGTACCTGTGGAAGTTCCATGATATCCTGAATCGCTAATGTGGTAGTTACTTTGATACTTGGTAGCATGTGCAATAGTTTCACAGCTCCAGTTAGTCATTGGAACAAATGTGTGACCGCCAGAAGCTTTACCAAATCCACCTCCTGCATTTCCGCCTCCTGATGAAGGATTGAAAACAGCGGAGGTCTTGTATGTAAATATAGTAATCGTGTTGTTGTTTATCTGATATTTGACAGTCTTGTCTGTATACCTATAATTTTCATTTACAGCTCTGTCGATTTTTACTATGATGTTGCAATCAGAATTTTTATGCAATATTTGATTTGCAATATTCACAGTTTTTACTGTGACTTTATGGTTCTGTACTTGGTTTACTATCAAATCTGTCAAGCTTTTATCCATGAACAAGTCCATTGGCTCGTACACACAGACTGACTTTTGATTTTCTGCATATACTGAATGTCCGTAAAATGTCATTGCAAAGACAATGCCTAGAATTAAAACTAGTTTGATCATCTATCCTGATCCCTCTTGCTATTTTCAAATCTCTTTGATTCTTGCCTTGTTGGAATCTCTATCTTGTATCGCTTGATATCTGCCCTGATTAATTCACGCAGTTGTTGTACCTTTGTTCTACCATGAAACTTGGCATCATAGTATAGTAACTTGGATGTGATACGGTCATATTGTAAAGTGGTTCTGTCTCTCTTTGGCTGATCACGTGTCTTCGAACCTGTCTGTGACATGTCAATAGCATGTCATAAAGACGTAATAAAGATTATGTGTAGATAACTCGTCGCTCAGATGCTATTGACCGGTTAATGTATATCAAGGACTGGATACTAGACATGTCAAAGACATGTCATCACACACAGGGTCAAAGCGCAAGCCAACTGTTGCCATAAAAGATGATGTCTATGAAAAGGCAAAGGGGAAGGCTCTAGAAAAGGGCCTGACACTAGTTGATTACGTAAACGAGACCATACTGCAAAGCGTCGAAAAGGACGCATTTTTGAAAACATATGCACCACATATAGAAAAAATAAGCACTGGTGATACCATCATACTTCGTGATATCAAAATAAAAAAAATTGTCGAGGTGTATCTCAAGGAAGGAAAACTATACTGTTCCAATGATGAAGGACATGACTGTATTCACATACATTTTGCGTTAGGATTACCAGAAGTCGGAAGACTAAAGAAAAAGTAGTTTGTTTTTTATTAAATGTCAAAAATCAATTTATTTTCAACATGCTTTTCATCTTCCCTGAAAATGTTCTATGAGATACATTTTACATAAAACTAGAATATTTTCTAACTTACTTTGTATTCACTTGATAACCGTATCATTACTTCCTAACTTATATGAAGCATCAAAACAAATTGCATATACATGACTGAAAAAGAAGTAGAACCAACGGTATCGTCTTCTGCGTGGCTTGCGCTTGCAATAATCAGTAGTCTTGCGTTAGTTACAATGTACGGAGAAACCATGGTACTGCCAGCAATTCCTAATTTCATAAAGGACTTTGGTGTGTCATACAATACCGCATCTTGGATCTTGTCATCATATCTAATTGCAGGTGCCGTGATGACACCTATTGCAGGCAAACTTTCAGACATGTATGGAAAAAAGAAGATACTATTGATCGTCATGATGATATATTCTGCAGGAATTCTAGGAGGAGGATTTGCAAACTCGTTTGATACCATGATATTTGCAAGGATTGCCCAAGGTGTGGGGATTTCCATGTTCCCAATCGCGTTTGGCATTGTACGTGATATTTTCCCAATGAAAAAACTTGCAATTGCTCAAGGAATATTTACGTCTACATTTTTTGGCGGTGCTGTAGTTGGACTCATAGTTGGTGCAAGAATCATCTCAAGCTATGGATGGCACGCAACATTTTTCTCTGTATTTCCCATTGCCATAATCCTTGCAGCGGTAATGGCAAAGCTCATCAGGATACCAAAATCCGAAGATCCTGGACAACATCACGGGCTTGATATCAAGGGCGCAATTGCACTCTCTGTTACAGTAATTTTGTTCTTGATGGGAGTATCATACATTGAAGAAATTGCTCGAGGGGGCATGAACTCGTTATTTTTCTTTGCAGGATCAGCAGCATCAGTATTTGCATTTGCTCTAATAGAAAAAAGGACACCTCATCCACTAGTTGACTTTAAGGTTCTTGCAAACAAGATACTCTTACCAACTAATGTAATACTGATGATAGTTGGAGTATCAACATTCATGGTATACCAGACCATACCTATACTGATACAGAGTCCAAGTCCCTTGGGCTTTGGTGGCGATGCAATATCGACAGCAAATGTCCAGCTTCCATTTATGATAATATCGCTTGTAGTCTCTGCAGCATCAGGTTTTATTGTATCAAAGGTAGGAAATTTCAGACTGACTGCATTTGGTACTATCATATGCACAATAGGATTTTTTGGACTGGTAGCATTCCACTCTACTGAATTTATGATATCTACAGCACTTGGAATAATATCTGTGGGGCTGTCGTTTACATTTGTTGGCGGATTTAACATCATACTTGTATCATCACCGCACAAATCAGAAGGCATCTCTCTTGGCATGTCGGTACTGTTGATTCTTGTGGGTCAGTCACTTGGACCATCAGTGGCAGGAATGTTCCAGCAGATGTATAGCCAGACAATTCCAAACATTCCAGGAGTATTTCCATCTGCTTTGTCATACTTGGAAATATTCTCTAGTGCAGGCATACTCTCACTTGTATCTATAGTACTTGTTGTTCTTTTAAGAAATAAAGTAAAAGCACAACCAAGTTACAATATTGAAAGTTAAAAAAATTCCACTCTCTCATATCACACAGGCCCGAATACTGCTATAGCCAAGCTTGGGTAATAAAATAAAAAAACTGTGGATTCTACAATTTAGGGATTATAGTTGCCGCTCAGATATGCACCCGAGTCCATTGCAGATTCTGGGATGCTACTGTTTGTATTTTTACATCCTGTCTGAAATGAAAAGCAATTAGTTGTGCTGGAAGGCACATGTGATGCGTCACTTGTTCCTGTGTATATTCCAGGCGTTGACCATCCTGATGCTGACAGCATTCCTATTGCTATTACTATTGTACCGCCAACACTTGCACCCAAGATGATTAGGAGTGTATTTTGTACCATCCAATATGATATGTGTTTTTTTGATTTAACTCTTGATTAACAATGGTATAGAAGATACTTCAAAATCCTGTACAATATTATTTGAAAGTCTTAACTGAGCCCGCTTGTATCTATAGTACTTGTTGTATTTTTGAGAAATAAAGTAAAAGCACAACCAAGTTATAATTTAGAAAATTAGAAAAACATCTTTGAGCATTTTCAGGAATTGCTTACCATTGATACAAAACTACTAACAGGTGCATATTTTCTAAAAAATAAAAAGATTGGAACTGTATACTCTATTTGCCGTGAGAGTATACGGTATCTGCACTGAAGAAGGGACAGTTTACAATAAATCCTGCTTCCATGGTACCAGTAAGACCGCTCTTGCTTGTGATATCATGCACATTTTCAAGCACTGTTGCCATTGTAGGATCCTTCCAGGTTACCACCTGGATTCTCCACATTGGAGAATAGTATTGGTCTCCTTGTTTTGAGCTTCCTACTCCTGACTGGAATCCAAGAGGCCCGCTACCAACGATACCATTTGAGAACTGGTACAAGTCTGCTGCTGCACTTGTAGAGATGGTGTCCTGGGTCTTGTTTGCTAGAATGATTCCTAGTGCATCTGCTGGACCTTTTTGTGATGCATCGGTTGCGATATAGTAAATTGTGGAACCATCAGGACCAAATCCTCTGTGGGCTACAAAAGTTACTTGCATCTTGTCAGTGTCAATGTTTAGCACTTGGGCATTTCCATATGAGCCAGACTCACTAATTGCATCTCGTATCTTCATGTGTCCTGCTGGAATTGTTCCCTCCTTGTCACCGTCCCACTGTATTATTGGACAATTGACAACTATTGTTGTTGGAGTGATTGTAATCTTGCCAGAGTTGAATGCATTCATTATTTCATCATCTGAGCCAAGAACTGTGGCTGTCGATGCATCCTTCCACTCTACTAGATTTATTTTCCAAAGAGGACTGTACTTTGATTCTCCTGGAATGGAATCAACAACATTGGGCTGGAATCCTAGAACACCGCCTCCCTTGACACCATTTTTGAATGCATAGATATTTGCCTGAGCGGATGCTGGGGTTTTCGCTAATGCAGGTGCAAAGGTTACAGGAAAGTTGGTGAACTTGGAAAGGGCATCTGCTATTGTGGAATCAGATGCTTCTGTTGTGATGTAAAACACATCTTTTCCATCATACAATCCCTTTACTAGCGGAATTACTAGGGGCAGATTTGCATTAGACAATTTCAAAACTGAACCCAAGTCTTTTGATCCCATCGACATGGCTTGTCCCTTATCTGACATCATGGTATGATTATCTGTCATCATTGTTTGTCCTGTCATCGTATGGGTTGACGCTTTTCCTGTTTGCGCTTGATTGAGTTCTTGTTGCATCTTGGTTTGCTCTCCTGGTCCACAGATGTGGTTCCCACATACTGGGGAGTTTCCATATCTTGCAACAAGAGGCTGATCATCGAGTGCGAAATAGTCTCTTTTTGTAAGTGCGTTTGCAGATGGAACATCAACAAATGCAGTTATTGCAGATATTGAGAGCAATGGAAGAATCAACAATACTCCCAAGCTACGAATTTTACTTGTCATTACATGCACAAGATCTGGATTTTATAGATAAGACTTGTTCCAAATCTATTCCAAATTATACATTCAGACTGTTCTAGTCTTAAAATCGGAGTCCTATACTGTTGATGGTATTTCCCGAGTTTGCATCAATTATCAGAATTATTTTCTTCCCCTTGTGGTCATATTGGGCAAACCATATTGGTACATGCAACAATTCTCCCTCTGCAACATCTTCTTGGGTATCCATCTGTCGAATCATGTGATACTTGGAATGGACCGTCTGTGATTGAATTTGGTCTACGATACTTTTTGCTTGATTTTTTGCAGCATCCTCGTTGATATCACCATTTAAGATCTTGATTGATTTGGGAATCTTTTTTGGGTCAAAGTCGACCCTGTTGTCAAGGGGAAACTCGTACCCGTGTGGCTGGTATGAAGTCAAAGATTTTATCGCAACTACTGGACAGTTGTAACTTTCATTTACGGTATATGCCTTTGTTGCATTGCCTCCACCCATCATTCCACCTCCACCCATCATGGTTCCAAACAACATGCCATCCATCATTCCTCCTCCAAAACCGCCGCCTCTTCTAGAGCCTCCGCCCATTGCTCCTCCCATTAGACCTGCCATGGCTGCAGTTGCCGCAATGCTTCCAACCTGAGCGGCAATGTCTGTTGCAACGAGGTTGGTTTTAGCAGTAACCGGAATAATCCAATATGGTATCATGGAGAGATCCAGTTCATCTAACTTGGAACTTTCTTGCAAGTGTCTGTGTAGTAGACCCTTGTCCATCATATGATGTAGTGCTGCGGTTATCTGGTCCTTGTCAGATATTGTAATTGGCAGCATTGTATGTTTTGCAACATTCTTCCATCCCTTGTTTTCAAGACTTACACTGGTACCACAGTATTCACATGTGACTACCATCTCGCCAAACTTGGGTGATATCGGGGCACTACAGTTTGGACATTTTATTTCTTTCACGTCTGCAGTTACCTCTGATTGATTTGAGGGCGTAGAAACTGGTGTCTGTTTTGTACCGCACTTGACACAAAAGACTGCATCATCTGGAAGTTGTATGCCACATTTTGCGCAAAACATTTTCTCTTACCTTAACCTGATTTCATCTCATTTCCACAATGAGAACAGAACTTGGAGTCAACAGCAACTATGGTATTGCATTTTGGACATGTAACTCCTTGAGGTTTTTGAACCACCTGTTGTTGACCTTCGCCACAGTTTGGACAAAAATTGCTAGATACTGGCATCATCATGGCACATTTTTGACACTGCTTCATTGGTGGCTGATACATGCCTTGGCCCATCTGGCCTGCCATTGCATATCCGATACCAGACCCTGCACCAAATCCAACTCCGAGTCCTGCCATAGAGCCTGCACCGCCTGAAGGATTCTTGGCTGCCTCTGTCATGGCCTGTCCTGCTTGATACTGCATGTAATTTACACCTAAAACTGACATCTCTGATTTGGTATTGATTGCTTTTTGTACCTCATCTGGGAGGCTGATTGTCAATCCTGATATCTTGTTTATCTCTAATCCATACTGGCCAAAGTTTGATGGAGCACTTGATAGTACGACTTGCTCAATGTTTTGCAAGTTTGATGCCAGATCAGTAACTTTCATTCCACTCTCTTTCATCTTTCCAATTGCATTGAATATCAAAAGGACCATCTGTTCTTTTAGACGAGATTCTATTGCATCAGATGTTTGCATTGCAAATGTTCCAACAAACTGGTTCACAAAATTCTCAGGAGACGATATCTTCCACCTGAATTCTCCAAATATTCTCAAGTTTACAATACCAAGCACTGGGTCTACAAACTGGTATGGTCCCTGAGAACCAAACTTGCCATCGATGTATCTATTTTGTAAATAATATACTTCAGCAGCTTGTTCTACTCCTGTAAAGAATTTCAACAATCCTCCTACAATTGGCGCATTAAAATCTGTCAGGGCATATCTATTTGGCTTGTCAAAATATGTCAGAACTTTTCCATCTCTGAAAAATACTGCAATCTCATCTTCTCTGATTACGATATTATCATTGAGCCTTATCAATCGTGGAACCTTCCACATTATGTTGCCTTCCTTGTATTGTGATTCCCACTCTATGGTAGTTGAACCAATTACACTTCCGCCAGAATCTTGATCTTTTTTACGTCCAAACATTTACAGATAATCTCCAGGTTCTACCATTTTTATCACTTTGTAACCAATATGTTTTCAACTGATTCTAGTCTCTGTTTCCATGAATGATCCAAGTCATCTAACATTGAGTTGATCTTGGTTGTTATCTCTTGTAATGATTTGCCTGAATTGTACTCTGATGTGGAACTTGAACATGATGAAAAAACCTGCTCGGCAGTATTTACAAAATTAAAATCATACTCGTACAGTTTGTTGAGAACTCCATCATCGATTCTTATGTTTGGGGATATTCCTGCAGAACCTTGCTGGGAATGCTGCAAAACGCCAGATATTTGCTGTATGTGAGATATGGTACTTCCTATCAAAGTTAGGTTGTTAAAATCCCCTTTTGTCGTTGCAGCTTTTCTCAGATCTTCAATTTTATTCTTTGATTCATTTAGGTTGTCTGATACCTGTTTGCGTAGCAATTGGTCTGCTGCTCTCAAGTCTTCAAGACTACGGTATTCCATAAGGCCTGGTATCTTTAACTGTAATTTTTTCCAAGTACCTCTGTTTTCAACTATCTTTTCTCTTAGGTCTGGATTATTCTCCGACATGTGTCTTATTGATCTATGGTATAAAACTTAAAGATTCCGAGAACAAAGTTACTTCATATAATAAATTCACTGTCTGCATGTTTTTTTAATAAAACAGAATATCTACAGCAAGTCATATAATACAAAGACACATCTTAATTTCACCGGATGAAAAAAATTATCTTGTCTATTGTGTTATCGTCTTTTTTACTCTTGTCTACTGTCCAGTCGTTTGCACAAACAAATTCCACACTTCTAGATTTTAAAACATTACAACAACAAAGAAATCAAAACAGTCCGGCTCTATCATATGCAGTGTTTTTTATAACTGAAAATGACACATGCTCTGACTCTGAATACAAGAGCTTGAAATTCTACCAGATAGTTGCAGACGAATATCTTTCGTTGTATGGAATACAACATGATCTACAAGGCTCGTTGTGTGTCCCACTGAAAAACTATCAATCATATTTTTCTGGGCTATCGACATTTACGCTCCCTGTTGTAATATCTGATAATACTGTTGGTCAACAACTAGTGCAACAAGGATTTTACGGAATGTATGAAATAACTGGTACAGGCAAACAGGCAATCTATGTCTGTTCATGTGATACCCAAATAGAGAGCTGGGCTGGTGCATGGGTTTTGTCTCATGAATTGTCTCACTTTGCATTACGGTACTTTGGAGAGCCCGATACGATTGCTGTTTCATGGGTACATTACATCCAAGCACTAGAAAATGACTGTCAACAGGGCGATTTTTCCAAAGTATGTCTACAATATTCCGCATCTGTAACGTCTCCGTCTGGAAACCAAATTCCTGTGATGGTAGTGTATGGACAGGGTCCGTCTGATAGTCTTCCAAAAAATGCTCCACAAAGTGAAGCAATAACATTGCTCCAAAATTCTATTGTTCAAACTCAAAGCCCATCATGCCAAACAAATCAAATATGCGCCTTGCCTGGGGATTATGTAAAATATGGCATCACAACACCTGACCTGAACCAAACTATACGTTTTGATTTTGTAAATCCTACTGATAACAAAAACATTGCAGTCAAGACAAGTGCAGTGCAAAACGGTGTGTCTGCATCTGAATCTGATGTGCTTGATTTAACAAAATCTCTGCTTACAAGACAAAATGGACAAAACTCTAATTTTATGTACCTGCTTCCAATTCCGTTGAATCTTAACAGTGCGTATCATCAAGAGGTTACATCATTTAACAATTATGACCGAAGTGTAATGTTTGCACAAAACAATAACCAGACAAATTCTGTTTTAATAAAAATTGATAAAGATACTGGAATATTGTTGGACCTTGAAGTATCAAGTGTTGTAAACGTAAACGGCTATGTCTCTGTTAAACAACAATCTTACAAACTCGTTGATACAAACAAGATCACCTCTTCAAATTATGTACCGAACATTTCAATTCCAATGTGGGTAAAACATAATGCCAAGTTTTGGTCTGATGGTTCCATAACTGATACACAGTTCACTCAAGGAATCCAATACTTGATTGAAACTAATGTCATCAAGATTCCGTCCTCAGGTACAAACAATACCTTGTCTCAAATTCCTTCATGGATTAAAAATGATGCCAAGTCTTGGTCTCAAGGCTCAATATCTAATAACGAGTTTGCAGGGGCAATACAATATTTGATTTCAAATGGACTGGTACATGTCTCATACAATCAAAACCAATCCAGCACAAATTCCAATGATATCCCAAAGGGCCAAGTCAAGATAGGAGGAGTATTACTAGATGTTGAAATTGCCAACACTCCCCAGCTACAAGTCAAAGGGCTCCAGTATCATACTCCATTGTCATATGGCCAAGGCATGCTTTTTTCATTTGCACAACCCCAAGTGATATCAATATGGATGAAAGAAATGCAGTTTCCTATTGATATAATTTGGTTTGACAGCTCAGGAAATGTTCTTCATGTGGAAAAAAATGCACCAGCATGCACAGAAGATCCTTGTACCATATATGGTCAGAGTATAACACAAGCACAATATGTCTTGGAGGTAGCTTCTGGTTTTGCGGACAAGTTTGGACTTGATCAGAGTTCACATCTACAGATATTGGCACAGCCTTGATTCTGTAAGACTAGACTTTTAAATTCCATCAAAAAGATTCTAGTCATGCCAAATAAAATTATGATTAATCTTGACAAGGCAATTTACACCGAAGGCGAGTATGTCAAGATAAAACTAGATTATGAAACCCTCACTCCAAAACAGGCAATGCATTTGGTTATACTTGATCCTTCTGAAAAAGAACTTTTCAGCGAGGATCAATATCTGAATTCACAAAAGGGTTCTTACTCTAATGTTCTAAGATTTGATACAAAACAGTGGAGAATTGCAGGAAGATACAAAGTTGCAGCCTGGGATCAAGAGGGAACAAGAAAAGAAGTCTTTTTCCAATTCAAGACAAAAACATCATAGATAATTTTCTTCAATTACAACTACATTTTCTACTCGAAGAACTATGTTCACTAATCGATAAATACGCGAGAAAAAATCAAAGTATGTTGAAATCAATTACGCTTTTGGGATTTATTGCAATTACACTTATTGCATGTTCCATGCTTGCAAGTCAGGCAAGTGCACAATATCAATCACAATTCGGTAATCGTCAATTTCAGGGTACTAGAATACCTGTGAATGGTACATATGCAAATTCTGCTTTTGGAGTAAAGGTAACAATTCCTGATGGCTGGAGTGGATTTGAGATGAAGCGTACTGGTGGAACAACCACGTCAGTTATGATAGCTCCTGGAGGATTTCATATGCAACAGGGACAACGTCCTCCAGTTACTATGATGGTGTCAATGTATCCAAGAAACGCTACTACTCCTATGCCGCAATTTCTCTCAAGAAATATGGCTCAAAATGAAACATGCAATAATGATTCCAACACAACTAAGATTGTTAATGGAATTGATTTTACTGAAGTCATTATGGATTGTTCTGGACAAGTTACAATGAAATCAGAATATGATGTAGCGAAAACAGCTACTTCGTACATTGTACTTGGATATCGTGCAAATTCACCGTCAAACTTTGATTCTCAAATTGCTACCTTTGAAAGCTTACTTGGAACACTTCAAATTGCAAATGTATCTGAAGTATCTCCAGTTCCGGAATTTCCAACTTATATCATAGGGCTATCTGTGGCCATATTGGTTGGAACTGTAGTAATATTGGGACGATCAAGACTAATGCCAAACAAAGTCTAAGTTCATCCAATCGGGTTTTTACTACCTGTGGAGCCTTCTTTTACCACTGTGATAAAAAAATGCGATCAAACTTTATTAAAACGAACAGGATATTATTTCATTATTGAACAGTGATCAATGCTATAATCTGCTTGGTTTGAGCCATGGTGCATCTATGAATGAAGTAAGGAATGCATATCGTAGACTGGCACTAGAATATCATCCTGACAAAAGCATCTCATCCAAAGATGGCATGAAATTCAAATTGATAACCGAAGCCTACCACACTTTACGTATCAATAACAAGAGTGTTGGTCAAAATTCTAATCCTGTCTATCAATATAAAACAAATGTAGATCATAACCATAAAAAAATAAAATCGTGGTATTATCTGAATGTGTTATATGTTTTTAATTATGTCCAAAAAATAAGATATGTAAAAACTGCTTACAGGTATTTACTAAAGCACAAACCAATTCTTGTGATGTATTATAGGTTGATACAAAAACCTGCATCTACACAGGTGAGTCATTTAATCGCATCTTCACACACTGGTGTTAATTCTTTTATATCGTATATTCAACATGGGAAACTGACTCAAAGACTGCTAAAATATTTGGGCATGCATATGTGAGATTTCATGTTTTCTGTTTGGAATTTTTAGGTATTTTTAAATAGAAAAGATGCTATTAAGATCTTGTTGCAATCTGATATTAAAACTATATTGTTTTCAATATCTTTAACAGCAGTTGTAATTGCACTTGTACTTGGTTCTGTGGCACCTGTATTGGCACAAACAACTCCTACAAGTAATCTGGTTAAACGAGATTATTCTTATGCTAATGATCAACATCTCACTGCACGATTTGGTAACGACAAAGTCTGTGGGGACCACCTCTGTGCACCTGGTGAATGGACAAAACTACAAGAAAATCTAAACCAAGCCCAAATTGTACATTCTCCAACAAACACTACTGCCAAAGTTGTGCCGGCATCATCTAATGCTACCATGACTTCTACAAATACAACGATGACTGGTACAAACAATACTTCACAAATGCAATCACCTCCTGTACCTCCTACTCCTGCACCAATTCCAACACCTCCATCAGGACCATCTACAGTCTGTATTGGAGTAAAAGCAGTTCTTGAAAACTCTACTGTGCCATCAACCACTGTTACAAGAATAATGGCAGATCTTGGTTGCACTAGCTGAAATATTGTATAACTGATTACTAGATGTGAATTACATTTCAATGTGATAATTTGTGATAAAGCATAGTAAAATCTAAAACCATTAACAGTTGACAATCTAACATGAATGTATCCCATGTCATTTTTACAATTTTTTGCATCATCACACTAGTAATCATGCCACATGTATTGGCAAATGCAGAAACACATGGTCCAAATGTCGTCCTAAATCAATTCCAACTTGGGCCAAATCAAACCGCCTCAGAACCAAACAATATTGATGTGAAATTTCTCAATGTAACTGATGATTCTAGATGTCCATCAGATGTAACATGTATCTGGCAGGGAAAATCTACGATAACTGTCAATGTGATAACAGGTGGCAAGAATGTTGGAAACTTTAGTTTGACAAGCGGGCTGGGAGACAAGAATGCAACAGTTCAGATTTTTGATGGATATTTCTTGCAGCTGACCAAAATCGAACCATATCCCAAAAGTGGCACAAAGATACTTCTTTCAGATTATGTTGCTACGCTTGAACTATCAAAGTATGGCATCCTGTCTCCTTTGAAACAATTCAAGTCTGGAACCAGTGCCCAACAAGTGGAGTGTAATGCTGGTTTTGAATTGATTATCAAAGCAACGGACAACTCTCCTGCATGTGTATCGCATTCTAGTGCATCTGTATTGATACAAAGAGGCTGGGCAATTGCTAGATAACTCGACAAAGAAAATAGGCGTTTAAAAAATCAGAGATCTAGTCCCCTTCTGGGAATTGATAAAATGTTGGCATGTTTGGTGGTACGTCTCCATATGCAATCACAATTTCATCATGTGCCTTCATCGATGTGTCATTGAAATTTGTGCTGACCAGATTTCCATTTACAAAAATCTCTGGTACGCTGCTAGTTATAGGATATCCACTGTTAGTTGATCTCCAAACATTGAAAAATTCTCCCAATGTAAAGTCTCTCTCTTTAGGTGATTCCATGTGTACTATACCATCAGATGTGTGAGTGTGCAACCAGTAAAGACACTCGTTTGACTTGATTCCTATTAGAGCAGGAACTGGAATATGTTGAGTATTGACAAAGATATCAACATGTGCATGGATGTGGTATGTCACATATTCCTGAGTCTCACAAGGTATGCCATCAATTGAGGCATAGTTTGCATCAACAGTACTATCTGATCTGTATGTAACATAAGCTACTACTGCAATTATGGCAGCAATGGCTCCTAATGCAATGAACTTGTTTCTGCCAGAAGATGATCTTGTCTTTGGTTCCTTTGGCAGGTCTTTGTCTTTTTTATTCATGCTAATTATTTCATCTCTTCAGATCAAGTATTAATGTATTTCAATATGTTAAAGACATTTTTTGGCTATACTTACAATATTGAACAATGTTGACTTGGATATCATTTGACCATTTTCCTAAGTTGCTCAGGAGTGGCACTCATTATCTCGTTTTTGGTATATTTTCGATTCAATTTTCTGTTTACCAAAACAATGTTCATTCCTCTTGGTATCTCTCTTTTTGAACTCAAAAATCTCTGATACTGTTCCTTCTCGTCATACGTACAAAAGACTGTTTCATAATTGCTGGAAACCCATACTTCTTCAAATAACTCTTCATTCATGTTCATCATGCTCTAAAGATGTCTGCCAATCTATAATGAATTGTGACACATTGTTCAGTAACATGGTTACCTGTACCACATGCGTTGATGATTCCTTCATTGTGTGGCAGAAATGTATTCTTGCAAATTTATGCTTTAGTGAGGAATCCTACGTTTCTTTTTTAATCTTGGTACGAGTATTGTATTGTAGGCAAACGGGAAGATCTCTTGTGAGGAAAACCCAAATCCATCCCCATACCATGTGAACCTGTTTGCCCTAATAAATTCAATATTCGTGATTTCTCTGATGTATCTTGGATTGGGTTTTTGAGAGATTGTGGGATTAAAGTCAATGCAGATAACAAATGGATTACTTTCAAAATACAAGTGTGAGTTAAAAATAATCATACGGCATCTTCATTATCCTTGTATGCACCATTTTCTTTATGGTGGATATCTTATCATCTGGTCTTGCTCAGGCACTTGTTACAAGATGTATTGCTATTACTGCCATCTACTCGATAATTTCTTACTTTATTATACGAAGGCATAAATCAACAGTGGATAATTTAAAGACAAAACTTCCATTCCTCTTTGTTATCTTTGGTGTAGTCATGTTGATTAACATCCTGTATTCCCTTGAAAAGTATTCACCATAATGAGCGTCAAGTAACTATACAAGACGACTTTTTACAATGAAAAAGTCTGACCAAGATTTGACAGAACCTCAAATAATATATCGTCTGACTTGGACTCTGTAAATTTCATGCAATGATTGGCAAACATTATCTAAAAGTTTTCCTTGAGTTTATCATTGGTTCTGGTTAGATGTGTAATAGCAATCACACTGGTACTAATTGGAGTGTCATGTTGTGCTGTATCAAATACGTATGGATATCAGAACGATTCTCCGATTGTAATATCAAAAGATCCTTCCAGTTCTCAAGTCAACATTGTGATTCATGCACCTGATTTTAATTCCAATTCTTATTCTATTGATACCATTGGAGAAGATGGAAGTAGCATTACAATATCTACAAGAGAGTCCAGTATTCCTTACAGGCTTGTAGAAACAGGGCCTGACACTGGAGACTTTGCAGGCTATGTCATCTTGTCTTCTACTACATCTGTGTGCTCTCCTGTGTGTGGTCCTACTGATGGATTTCTAGCTGCAGGAGGTGATGATGCAGTCACTGTCTCATTTACTTATGCTGGTGGACATACAATTTCTGCCTCATCATATGATCAAAGATCAGATCTGAACCACAGTACAATACCTGAATTCCCTTATGCAGGATTTGGATTGCTTGTAGGTGTGGCGTATTTTATACTGGTATCAAAAGCGAGCTTTATACGCGGAAAAAAATACCTATGAAAAACATGGAATCAAAAAAGAATCTAAAAAATGCTCAATGCAAAAGGTGTCTTAATAAATTTAGGGAAAAAGAGATTTACACAATTCAACAATTTCAATACAGAAAATCTCCTACATATGACTGGACAAAAGAATTCTTTAATGTACTCCAGATAAGCGAATGGGATTCCTTTTGTGAAGAATGTATCCACTATCATGGAAAAATATCTAGTGCCGTTTGGCTAAAGTATTGTACATAAAATATTATTGTATACATTATAATTTAAGTTTGAATCATGTTTCCAGTTATTTTACCGTCAGCTAGTTTTTGTGTTTTGTACATTTTGCAGATAGAGTCTAGATTTTTTGTAATTTGAATAATATTGATACAAATTTTTTGTTCATTAAAAATATGACATTGGGATTAACTGCTATTCTTATATGCGATCAAGTGTATATCTTACCCATGTCTCAATCTGTACAATATTTTGACAAGGTGCTTGAAAACATCATGCATACTGACAAACAGATTCGGTCTGCAACAATCTTTGATAATGCTGGAAATGAACTAAGGACTAGAATACGTGAGGGCGAGGAGCCATTTCTTAATGACTCTGATACAAAAGAAACACTACGCTATGCCGCAAACGCCTGGAAGATACGCAGGACCTTTGAGCCTAAAGTTGGCAAAGGAAGGTATGTCTTGGCAGTATATGATAAACTAAGGCGACTGTCGATGCCACTTGGAGACAAGTATCTCATAATGGTGACATGGGGCATTGATGGAGGATCCTCACAAATAATCGAACACTTGGAAAACATGTTTTCAGGTGACCCAACTAAAGACTGGTAACATCTTAAAATATGTTGAATCTTTAATTTTTTATTCACAAAAGTAATTCCTCAATATGTTCTGGCAACGAGGATATTGATCTTGTTATTAAAATAGGCCTTGCGGATGTAATTTTCTGTGGGTACTGCTGATCACAATTCATGGTATAGTACAGGTAATGAAAATACTAAGAACGGAAATTATGATGATGCACTTGTTGCCTATGACAAGGCACTTGAGATAGATCCAAGCCATGTGAGTGCCTGGAATAACAAGGGAATCGTACTCTCTAAATTAAAAAGATTTGAAGAATCTATTAGCTGCTATGACAAGGCAATTGAGCTAGACCCCAAGTACGCAAATGCCTGGTATAACAAGGCAAATGCATTACGAAATTTTGGACAGTCACTAGTTGACAAGGCAAATGATGATCGTACAAATGCTCCTAAACTAGTAAATAGGTCAATTGCATTATTTGATTCTGCTGACAAGTGTTATGATGTGGGAGATACACTATCGGGAACAAAACCATGAATCTTGAAAAAATCTGCGATGAGATAATGCAGTCTGATGGCGATATCACATTGGTTGCAATATCCTACAGGACAGAATTTCAATTTAAAGAGCGAGAGGGAATCCCAAGTCTACAGACAAGAGAGGATATAGAAAAATCGCTAGCTGATGCATCACTGAGATGGGTGACCAGAAGATCTCATAGGACACTGGGAGAGCCGCTTTATGCAATGGCAAAATATGAAAAAGCAAAACGCATCACTGCCCCTCTTGGTAGATATGGCATAATTTTATGTGCGGTTCTTCCAAGTTCTGATGCTGAAAAAATTGCCACCAAATTGATTAACCTTGTAAAAAAACATCATATCTCTTAAAATCATTTGGCGTGATTATTCAAGTGTGCAAATGATATGCCTGTAGGAAAAAACTATCCACCATAACCTGAATTTCCAACAAAACTTGCACTTGCAGGCGTTCTGTATTCTTTTGTTATGTTTATTCCTTGATCAGTTGTTATCCGTACTTCGTTGAGCTCACTACCTTCTGGAGGTGAGAGTGAAATCCTTTCGCCTGGGTTGAGTGTGGGTATGATATCTGATTTTGCAGAGCCTCCATAATATACAACAACATGAGTCAAAGCATCTGTTCCAGTGTTCTTGATGGCAACATGTGTTTCCGTACCCATCTCATCTTTTACTATAATGGGATCAACTGAAATGCTGTATTTTTCGGAGGTGGGAATTATTGGCAAAAATATGACTAGGAAAAATATTGTGACTGCTGCAAAACCTCCACCCATAACTATTGAAAGAATTGATTTCTTCAACTGGTACTAGTTACCCGTCTTAAATATTTCAATTTTAGTGTGGAGACCTTTCCAAAATATTTAATTTGTAAACTATGGTTGGCAAAGAATTACTCGAATACTCTATAATATACGGCAATGATTCAATTTTTACATGTCTGTAAACATATCACTGCCAAATTCTATAGAATGCAAGACCATACTGCCAAACGCATGTTGGGTTGAGGCACAAAATGACCAAAAAGATGCAATTCTCTTGGTTTCTGTTCCGTGCGAAGATGCCTCTTCTATTATTCTAATAGACATACACGGGAAACGAAGTGAAATGTGCTTTATGACAGGCTCTATTGTAAAAATTGAGAATAACAAATTATTCTATGATAAAACCAGACTAGAAGATTGCGATTCTGAATAATATGATCTGATCTTAATTTCTATGCCATGATCTTGGATTTTCTGAATCGAATTATTACAAGTGAAATAAAAAATACTAGAAATGCAATACTGACAAATAACATGAATGGATTTGCCAGTGATTCCTGGAGTGTTCCGTATGGTAATGGATTTGTCCAAAAGGTACCTGGTGCAAAATAGATCTTTTGCCAGTATGATAACGACGTAGCAGCATGAGAAAATATGGTACATGCCACAAATACATATTGTATCTTTTTACTTGAAATATGTCTTGTAAACTGGTAAAATCCATATGATGCAATGATGATAATTGAAATCAAAAATGGTAGCATGTATCTTTCAAGTGAAAGATCTCTTGCAATCATGAGTGTGGTGATTAAAGTACTGGCAAACCAAATCAATACAAGCAACTCTGGAATACAATCTCTGGTTTTTCTTATTTTTTGGATAATGTATCCCATCCCAACAAAGAAAAATATGGTTATTGGTATACTGGAATAAGTAAGAGGGCTATTCCAACCTACCTTGAAGGTAGAATTTGGAAATGCTCCTGGTATTGTGTATTCTATGGGACTTGGAAATAAGGCATAATGAAAGAGTGAGAGCACTCTAGTAGGCTGCAGTCCCTGTGTTGTAGGATATGCAATGAACCAAACATCACGATTATAGTTATCCATGTCTGACTTTATAACCTGAATCTGTAAAATAGGATTTTTATAAAATCCCGGCTCTGTTAGCAAAAATGCAAACAGTGCGATACCAAAAAACACAGAAATTGTTAAACCAATTTTTAAGATCTGTTTTTTATTTGCTGTTTCAGATTGTCTCTGAGATATGCCATTTAACAAAATTATTGCTGCAAATAATATTGAAAATTCAACAGATAATAATTTTGAAGTAAATGCACATCCAAATGCAATTCCGCTACAAATTAAATATTTTATCCTGAGATGACCTGTTTTAAAAGAATACAGTAACAACATTAAGGCTAGCATGCTAAAGAAAATGTAATGAACTTCTGTCATTATGGTCCTGCTGTACCACATCCAAAGGTTGTAAAACATAAAAAAAAGTGAGAAAATTATGCCAGTATTTCTGTTAAAGAGAATCTTTCCAATTAAAAATGTGACAACTGCCGCAAGTGCTCCAAATACTGGGGAGAGTGTACGACCTGCAGCCATTTGTTCAATGGTTGGGGCATTGTGAAAATTATAACAAGTAAACCAATAACAAGACCAATCGTAATAGTCTCCCGCATCTTGGTGCTCAAGACTCATGGGAACTCCAATCAAGACCATGCGCAGCGGGCTAAATGTAGCACCGTGTGCTGGTATGTGGTATAATGAACTGCAACTGTCAATTGATATTAGACACGAGTTGCCAAGTTCGCCGCTTTCTATCAGGTGAATATAATTTCCGGCCCATCCTAGATAGTTTATCTCATCTCCATGTCGCGGCTGTCCTTCCAAATTGTAAGAGTACATCAAAACTGATGCCACAAATAATACCATGGGAATTACATAACTTGATCTTTTTTTCGTAAAATGAACTAAATTCATGTAACCTAGCATTGTTCTCTTGTCTTTTGAAATTGATTGATATCTCTATCTGTTGAACCAGTTGTCTAATTCCTACCTAAAAGATTATCAAATAAACAGGTACTCTTTAGAACACACTATGGAATCAAGTCAAAAAACTTGGCAATTGACACGCGATCTAAAAGTATCTAGAATACTAAATGGCATGTGGCAAGTTGCAGGAGGCCATGGAGATATTGACCCAGAAACTGCAATATCTGAAATGTTTTCATACCATGATGCTGGCCTGACAACTTGGGACATGGCAGATATCTATGGTCCTGCAGAAAAATACTTTGGCAAGTTCAGGCAAAGGCTAGAAAAACAAAGAGGCATAGATGAAACAAATAAAGTCCAAGCATTTACAAAATTTGTCCCAAATCCGGGACCAATGACAAGATCAATAGTTGAACATTATATAGAAAAATCAATTCATAGAATGGGTGTAAAATCTTTAGACATGCTCCAGTTTCATTGGTGGGATTATGATGATACCGCATATCTTGACGCATTGTATCATTTATCCAAGATTCGTGATGAAGGAAAGATACGACACATTGGGCTGACAAATTTTGATACTGATAGAATTGAGATAATGCTAGAGCAAGGATTCAAACTTGTATCTAATCAGGTACAGTATTCCATACTAGACCAACGTCCACAGGTCAAAATGGCGCCATTTTGTAAAAAGCATGAGATGAATATTATCGCATATGGAACACTTTGTGGGGGATTTTTATCCAAAAAATATCTTGGAAAACCTGAACCGTCAAGGCAAGACATGGATACGTACAGCCTACAAAAATACAAAAACATGATTGATGCATGGGGAGGGTGGAATTTGTTTCAAAAACTCTTGTCTGCATTAAATGAAATCGCAATAAAACATCATTCCAGCATTGCAAATGTTGCTACCAGATTTATACTGGACAAGCCTACTGTTGCAGGCGTGATAATAGGTGCCAGGCTTGGTATCTCTGAGAATAGATCTGATAATCTCAAAGTGTTTTCATTACACCTTGACAAAGAAGACTATGAAAAAATAAATTCAGTCACATCAAAATCAAATGATCTTTTTACTGTAATTGGCGACTGTGGCGCCGAGTATAGGTGACTCTAACATTTTCTTAATATTGCCAATGTGTTTTACCTGAATTGTGAAAGCCCTAGTCTATGAAGAATATGCCCCTGATGATGATTACAAAAAAATTCTCAAAGTAAAAGATGTACCAGAACCAAAACCAAAATCAAATGAAGTGGTCTTCAAGGTTATAGTTGCAGGATTAAACCATGATGATATCTGGGGAATGCGCGGAAAACCAATCCAGATACCAATGCCGCACATATCAGGAACTGATGCTGCAGGACAAGTTGTAGCAGTAGGCGAGGATGTATCGGGTATCAAAGTTGGGGACCGGGTTGTTTCACACGGTAATTTGTCTTGTAGGGTGTGTATTGCATGTACTGATGGACGTGAATATGATTGTCGATATAGAAAAGTTTGGGGTTTTCAGACAGGTCCTTTGTGGGGTGGCTATTGTGAGTACACTCATCTTCCTGAGGTAAATGTGGTTAAAATTCCAGAAAATGTATCCTATGAAGACGCAGCAGCTGCTTCTATGACAATGACAACATCATGGCACATGCTTGTGGGACGGGCAAAAATCAGACCTGGTCAAACTGTACTTGTCATGGGTGGAGGTTCTGGCATGGGAACATTTGGAATTCAGATTGCTAAACTTTATGGTTGTGATGTAATTGCAACTGCAAGCGAAAATAAACTAGAAGAATGCATAAAACTTGGCGCGGATTTTGCAGTAGACCACAGAAAAGAAGACTGGAACAAACAAGTATTTGAGATTTCAAAAAATCTTGCAAAAAATAAGAAGACAAGTCCTGGTGTTGACGTAATCTTTGAGCATATTGGGGGATCTCACTGGAACAAAGAACTTGCCTTGCTAAAATATGGCGCAACTCTTGTTACAACTGGTGCAACAACTGGATATGAAGTAAATTCTGATCTAAGGCATATATTTTTCAAGGGGACTAACATCTTGGGTTCTACACAAGGAACACGTTCTGAACTTGAGTCTGGAATTTTCTGGATGTCTAAAGGGAAGATAAAATCAATCATTGATTCAGTCTATACGTTTGAAAATGCAGTAGAGGCCCACACTAAAATGTTAAAGGGAAACTTGTTTGGAAAAATCCTGATGAAGCCGGAATGACTTCATTACCATATGTTTTTAGACTATGGTCTTCCACATGTGGCATTGACATTAAAACTGACTAGTAGTTTTGTAATCTTTTTGGTACTTGGTATGACTTTGCCATTAATACATCTTGGATATGCACAAGCAGCCTCAAACTCTGTAAATTTCTCTACCAAAGGTACAGTTGCCGAAAGCAGTAACTTTCATGGAGTGATAATGTGGACAATAGTGCATGGGGACAAGGGCACCATACTAATCCAGTCTCCTGCGGGAAGAGGATTGGTTCATGTATCCATCTCTCAAAGCACTGCATGTGATTCATCCATACCAATTTGTCTTCTATCAACTGTTACTGATACTACAGACAATGATGTCTTCAAAGTGGGTGATACGGCTAGATACTCAATTGATCTTAATGCAAAACAAGAAACAGTATCATTACTTACAGGTGTCTTGGCAGGATTTGATGTAACAGTTAATCTTTCTAAAACATGGGATAAAACTCTAGTATCATCCACTACAACAACATCTGCAAACTCTACAACTATTGCAAATCCCGCATCAGTTTATTGTGTCAACCATGGCGGAAAATTGGATATACGAACAACATCCTCGGGTCAAACCGGTGTCTGTGTATTTTCTAATGGTTACGAGTGTGATGAGTGGAATTATTTCAAGGGAGAATGCTCACCTGTTACAATGTCTGGTGGTGTAAATTCTACTATGTCATCGAGCATAAATTCAACTGCAATAACAAATTCTACAGCTCAGCAACACATTACTGTAAACCTAAATGAATCTGTAGGCATTACGGCAAAAGGCTAACCACATTTCTAATTTATTGACTTGAAAATCTAGTACTTGATACTGTGAACAATTCTTTTTGAAAGCATGATTACTGGAATAAATGAAACAAGAAATGCAATTAACGCAATTGGAAACTCGGGTACTGCAGTTGTTCCATAAATTGATATTTTATCCGTATTGACAGGAAATGATATGGAAAGCATTCTGTATGACCCAGTCTTGGTTTCATTAAACTCAGAAATTGTTCCATCGCTTGTAACAATGAATGTATCATCTGTACCATCCCGTTTCTTTGAATCAACCATGTCTCTTGGAATGGTGACAGAAATTGTTCCGGGATTGTCATTTTTCAAATTGATGTTCAAAGAAAATGTTCCAGGGTTGACACCTATGCCTAATATCTGACCTCCTGTGATTTCATAGGCTATTGTTGATGTGGTATTAAAGACAGGAATCATGCCTTGAGAATGTTGTAGGACTGGAGGTGGTGAAGGTATGGGTGTTGGATTTGTAGTCTGTTGTGTTGTTACAAAAACTTCGCCAGACGGTTGGCTTGTCCCCATATTGTTTATTGAAGATACGCGATAATAGTAGATTGTACCAGCCTGTAGTCCAGATTTGATAAATGACGTTTGAACTCCGGTGTTTGAAATGACTGTATTCCAGGTGCCTGATGCTCCTGTCATTGACTCTATTTTAAATCCAGTAATGGGAAGTTTGCCATTATTTGATGGTATTACCCAAGAAATTTGTACGGTATTTGCTGAGACTAGAGTTGCATTGATTCCTAACGGGGGGTCTGGCAGTGCTTGATTTTGTTGTGGTGCTGGAGGCTGTGATGGTGTTTGGCCAGAGTCTGGTGAAGTTGATGTTTTTGTAGGCATTACAGAAACGGTTGGTGAGGGATTTGTTTGCGATCCTCCTGATAATTGTGCTGTTACTGAGAAAGTGTACGTCTTGTTTGTTGTAAGATTTGGAATTGTATAACTTGTTGTTCCACTTGAAGTGTCATCAATTGAAAGGAAATTGCCGTTTATCACCTGATCAACGATGTATCCGCTTATGAGCTGTCCATATGTCTGAGATGGTGGTATCCATGATATTTTGACACTAGTTGGTGATATGGCAACCGCAGATATTATTATTGCAGTTTTTGTATCTTGAGGTTGTGTGGTTACAGCATTTGATGGACTTCCAGCACCAATTGCATTGATTGCAGTAACACGATATGTGTAGCTTGCACCTGTGGAAAGACCGCTGTGAATATACGAAGTTTGCGTGCTACCTGTGTTTGAAGAAAGTATTGTATATGCGGATGTTCCGTTTGCATATTCTATCTTGTATCCTGTGATTGCCGAGCCTCCATCGTTTGATGGTGGAGTCCATGATAGAGCGATGCTTGTGGAAGATAACGGTGTTGCACTTAGGGTGGGCGAGCCTGGAACTGTGATTATTATGGTTGGTACTGCAGTTGCTGTGTTTGATTCATTGCCTGTACCAACAGAATTTATCGCATAAACTTTGTAAGTGTAAGAATGTCCTGCTTGCAATCCTGTATGTGAGTAAGTGGTAAGTGTATTGCCAGAGTTTGCTACTATGTTAATAGGGGCACCAGAATCTAGTGTATAATTTATCTTGTATCCTGTTACTGGAGGTCCGCCGTTAGATGATGGTGTGCTCCATGAGAGATTTATCTGCGTTGAAGAATATATTGATGCGACAAGATTCTGTGGAGGATTTGGAGCAATATTTTTTAGCGGAGCAGAACTGGTTGTGGGAGTTGCAGGTTGCTCAGGTGTAGGGCTTCCGGTACCAATTGCATTTATTGCATAAACTCTGTAGATGTATGTCTTTGCTGTAGTTAAACCGGAGTGGGTGTATGTTGTAACATTGCCTAATGTTACCAGTGTAGAATATGTCGACGATGGTGCAATTCTATAATCTATTCTGTATCCTGTAATTGGCGAGCCTCCGTTATTCTGTGGTGGACCCCAATTCAGACTTGCGCTTGTAGAGGAGATAGGATATGCCGTAAAACTTGTTGGTACATCAGGTACTGCTGCAGTTTGAGCAAAAGATTGGTTTGCAAAAAAACCAATACTTACTATGGCAATTACAGATACAATTGATATTGTTATAAAATCACTTTTTTGCAAATTTCTTATATTTTTGTACGCACGGAACAATACAAGTTCTTGGTCCTTGTCGTTGATAAATTGTACGGAGGAATTATTTTGGATCAATAAATGAAAAGAATTTTGGCAAAAATGCGTTTTTTGTACCGTCTGAATGACTCAATACTTTTTTCTTAATTCTTTTAATTCATCATATTCTTCCTGGGGTGTCTTTTTACTAGATTTGGTCCCAGGCTTGTTTCTTGGTCTTGATCTTACCATGCAATTACAACAAGTGCAATACAGATCAACCGTATCATCAGTTGCAGGCCTATCTTGCTTGTCATGGCATGCCTCTCTTGACATGAAAACCCCGCAAATCTGGCATCGTACTTGACCTGACAAGTAGCGGCTAGTGCCATCTCTTGGTTTTCTAACCTTGTGTTCTTTGCAAAGTCCCTTACAAATGCCTCTGTCTTTATTCATGTCTGACTCTTGCTATGGAAGAATAAATTCTATGCATTCTAATGTTGTGGTCAGGGATGATTTGATGACAATTATTCATGTTAGATGATTCGCATTGCTTTTATCTTCTTGTTGAACAAAGTGAAAGTAACCTGAAATGATACGAAAATTTAGTACGCAAAATCCTTCAAAACCCAAAATATTGATACTTGGAGGGGGATTTGCTGGCAGTAATGTATTGCGTGAATTACAAAAACAATTCAAAAGAAATGATGTTGAAATTACTCTGGTAAGCCAAGATAATTTTTTTCTTTTTACTCCAATGTTGCCCGAAGTTTCATCTGGAATGCTTCATGCAAGCGATATCACTACACCGATTAGATCTTTTTGTAAAACTGCAAATTTCTGTCACGCAAAGATTCTCTCAATTGATATGGAAAACAAGCATGTCTCTGTAACTAGAATATTTGATCAAAAAGAAACTACACTAGAATATGATTATCTTGTTCTTGCTCTTGGTAGCAAGGATAATTTCTTTGGCAATGTTAACATTGAAGAATTTGCATTTACAATAAAAACACTAGAGGATGCAATAGCTATACGAAATCACATCATTAGTGTATTGGAATGTGCAGATCAAGAAAGAGATAAAATTCTTCAGGAACAACTTTTACGATTCATAGTGGTGGGTGGTGGTTTTGCTGGAATAGAAATAGCAACTGAAATACATCATTTTTTGAAAGACGCTACAAAAAGTTATTACAAAAACATTGATTCAAAACAAATTCGCACTATTGTAGTGTCTGCACGCGAAGGAATTTTACCTGAAGTTGGAGATGAACTTGGAAAATTTGCACTTGATTACGTTAGAAAATCAGGAATCGAAGTAATAACAAATACCAAGGCAGTAGATGCTGGAGAAGATCACGTACTCCTAAGTGATAATACCATAATACCTTGTGCTACTCTCATCTGGGCAGGGGGTGTTGTAGTGGATCCTCTCATATCTGCACTCAAGTGTGAACATGGCCAGTCCGGTCGCTTGATAGTTGACCAATACTTGAGACTAAAAGATAATCCTGATGTCTTTGCGTTGGGAGATTGTGCTAATCTGGTTGACAACAAAACTAACATTGTGTATCCTACCACTGCGCAGATTGCAATAAGGCAAGCCAAGCTAGTCTCTGAAAACTTGGTTGCAGTTATTTATGGAAAAGCAAATTTGATGAAACCGTTTCTGTATCATAACAAAGGTGTGATGGCTACAATAGGAAAACGAACTGGGGTTGCACTTCTTAATGGAAGAAAAGTACATGGATTTTTAGCATGGGTCTTGTGGAGATCATTTTACTGGGCGCACTTGCCAACACGTGAAAAGAAAATTAAAGTTGGATTTGACTGGTTTCTTAGCTTGATGTTCCGTGCTGATATCATGACAGTGGGATTTATCAAGAAAAAGACTCTGAGTAGATTGGAAACTCCAATGTCTTCTGCAGTGGAATATGGCATGGATCACTCGCAAAACACGTCATATCTGTAAACGGTATATTTGAGAGAGATGTGAATGGAAAATATTCTATCTAAACCAAGGAAAGTTTTCCTTGTCTGCTTGTTTTGGAAGTTCTTCGATTATTGCTTGTGCCACTTCGGTGTGATTGTATGTTATGTGTCGTAAAAGTTTCTTTGATCCTTCATCCATTGACAAACTTTCATTTGCTTCTCGGATTATGTCCTTGCACTCTCTACATGGGTTGAATTCTATGTAAAATTTCAATTATGTTTCCACTCAGAATATGTTTAGAGTTCCCCCTATTATTTGACTTGGGATTGTAAAACTTGGTCACACCGTATACCCATCTAGTGTTACACTAAAATGAGATTATTTATCCAATGAAATGGTGAGATATGTATGGCATTTAGAGTTCTAGGAATAGGTTCAAGCCTACGTGGCAATGCATCTAGTACAACAGCATTATCAGTAGCTTTGAATCTTGCAAACAAGTATGGCGCGGAGACTAGGCTATTTGATCTCAGGCAAAACAAATTGCCATTGTATGACCCAGAAGAAAACAATTCAAGTCCAGAGATAAAAACAATCAAAGACGATGTAGTGTGGGCAGATGCGTTGATTCTTTCTACACCTGATTATCACGGTTCCATGTCTGGTGCAATGAAAAACTTTCTTGATTACTTTTGGGCAGAATTTGCAGGAAAAACTTTTGGATACATTTGTGCATCTCATGAAAAAGGCTTGACTGCAATGGATCAAATGCGAACTGCAGTTAGACAATGTTATGGATGGAGTATGCCATACGGTGTATCACTAAATGACCATGAAGATTTTACTGATGGAAAAATGAATCCAAAACTAGAATCAAGATTGGATATGTTGGCACGAGATATCGTAGTATATGGCAATATCTTGCGACAACAGTTTGTAAGAGACTTGGGTGATTCTGACAATACTTTTGCGTCTAGATATAGAAAGTGACTTGATTTCTTTGTACTGTAGATAGTTACAGAATTTTATTTCACAATCAAAACAGGGCATTTTGAATGCTGTGTCACGCCACTTGCAACGCTTCCAAGCAATAATTTCTTAAAACCACCAAATCCCCGTGAGCCCATTACTATTAGGTCTACATTGTGAGATTCTGAATATGATGTCAATGAATCTGTAATTGATCTTACTTCTAGTACATCGATTTTGTACTGTATCTTTAATTCCTTTAATTTGGATTCTAGATTTTGTGTTGATTTTATGGCATCTTCTTTTAAAAGCCTTGTAGTCTCAATGTATGCCGTTCCAAAATATGGCTCTGTTGGTACCTGTATTGAAACACACGTCACGATACTGATGCTTGCATTGTATTTTCCTGCAAGATCAATTGCATACTCAAATGCATGGGTGGCAGACTCTGATTTGTCATATGGGACCATGATGTGCTTTATCATGTGTGTTCTTGGTCATTCTGTGATTTAAACAATCTAATTCTTATTTTTTATTTGATTGATGTTCTGGTCTGATGGTAACACTGGATGATTCTGGCATAAATGAAAGTCTGATATCTGGTGTTGGTATATTTATTTGAAACTATCAATTCGTAATTGTTAAGATTTATTAGAAATAAACTCTGGAGGGTACACATGTTATTTGGAGTTTTTGCAGTACATAGTCCTGATCTATGCCCCATGAATAATAAAAACAGCAGGAGAATTTTTCTAGAAATACAAGGAAAAATAAAGGCTACACAAAAAAAATTCCACATAACCAAAGTATTGGGTTTTTACATGTCAGTTCTTGAGCATGAATGGATAATCATCTTGGATGCAAAAAGTGCACATGATATAGAGCAGATGTGTATCCACGTGGGAATATCTACAACAAGTACAGTGAAGATTGTTCCAATAAATGACATTCAAAAGGCTATGAAAAAGATGAGATCTATCTAAAGATTAGTTACAAAAATAAATTCTAGTCGAGTTTTTTGAAATCATTTATCGTGTAAGCTATCTTTGTTGACAAGGTAATTGGGCTGATTCTCTTTGTACTTGTAACTATGATTACATTTCTGCGATGTGGGAAACTAAACATCACAAAATCGTCATCCTTGTCTGAATGATGATATCTGATTGGTCCATAGAGGTCATCAAATTTTGCTCCCAATGAAATATCAAACATGCATTCCATATAGTGAATATCATTCCATTTTTCTAAACTTGGTTGTACAGCGCCTCTGTGTGCTATGCTATGAAGCAGTCTTCCCTTACTATCTAATATTGCCACAGAACGTATGTTTCTGTCAACATCAAGTATGGACTTGCAGAATTGGTCTAATTTTACAGTCTTTGATACAGCCATGATCTAGTCCAATAACATGGTTATAATAAAAAGTACTGATCGTTTACACTCTCATACATTCAGATACTATTTTTTATAAAACTTTTTTAATGCTCTAGATATGTTTTGCTGAAGCTTTTTGTTTCCGACATTTGGTATTATGTTCTCATAGTGTAATTGTTTTCTTGGTATAGTATTTGCAACTGCAATTGCTGTGACATATAGTATCTTTGTATCTATTCTTGGTATTCCATGGTCCAAGATTGCTCTCATGAGATACGGAAAGACTAGAGCATTATTTACTCTGTTATTGAACTGATAGCTACCTGTGGCAACAATTCTTGCGCCTGCTTTTTTTGCCATGATAGGGTCAATTTCTGGCTCGGGGTTGGTGAGGGCGAACACTATTGGGTCTTTATTCATCAATTTTATGGTCTTTCCTGTGATCAAATTGCTAATTCCTGAGACTCCGATAAAGACATCTGCGCTTTTCATCACATCTTCAAGAGAACCTTTTTTTCTTTTTGGATTTGTGTATACTGCAATTTCATCTTTGTATTGATTCATATTTTTTCTTCTTCCTTTGTAAATTGCCCCTGTTGAATCAACAACGATAACATTCTTGCATCCTGCAAATCTTAGTAAATCTGTTATGCCAACACCTGCAGAGCCTGCACCGGCCACAATTATCTTGACTGATTTTAATTGTTTTTTGAGAATCGTAAGTGAGTTGACAAGTGCTGCCAGTGCTACCACTGATGTACCATGTCTATCGTCATGAAAAACTGGAATCGGTATTTTTTCTTGTAGTTCTCGTGAAATTTCTAAAACCTTTGGTGATTCAATATCTTCTAGATTTATTGCGCCAAATACTGGTTCTATTGCAGTAATTGTTTGAATTATTTCTTTTTTATCTGTTGTACCAAGACAGATTGGAAACGCAGTGATTCCGGCATATTGCTTGTACAATATTGCCTTTCCCTCCATTACTGGCATTGCTGCATACGGTCCAATGTTTCCAAGACCCAAAATTCTTGTACCATCTGTCACAATTGCTACGTTATTTCTTTTTGATGTAAGAACAAATTTTTTTTCGGGATGATCAAATACTTCTTTTGATACTGCCGCAACGCCTGGTGTGTATATTAATTGGATCTCTTTTATGCTAAGGTTGCGTGACTTTTTCCCTAGTAATATTGTGCCCTTTAATTTCTTGTGGAGCATTATTGATTTTTTGGCAATGTCACCTGATGATGTCATGATATAATCAAGAGGCTCTTACTATTAAAAATTCAAAATTGTTACTTTTTAAAATATGGGATGAATCCTGTTAGTTAGAAAAAGGATAAGACCTTTTTTACAGGTCAAATTATTTTATTTCTTCTTTGCTTTTGCTTTTGATTTTGCTTTTGGTTTTGCTTTGGCTTTTGCCATGAATAATTGCCTCTGCTATCCGT
>Ga0134125_10000324_pt1 | contig 66216 bp, 61 predicted proteins | sample KB31751_FD_96464 | JGI IMG/M metagenome (GOLD analysis project Ga0134125, IMG submission 96464) | Terrestrial soil microbial communities with excess Nitrogen fertilizer from Kellogg Biological Station, Michigan, USA - KB3-175-1 | ecosystem: Environmental > Terrestrial > Soil > Unclassified ... | reverse complement strand
GTCCCGCTCGCAGACCACGACGTCGTCTGCGTCCCGCTCACCGAGACCTTGAACTCGGTCAGCCGTTGGCGCCGAGCGGAGGCGGGCGCGACAGGCAGCACCCCAAGGATGCAGAGAGCGATTACCCCCGATCGCGCAGCTGCGCGCATTGCGTGAGCCTAACGGGCCGGGGACCCGAGTCGCTGCTCATGCGCTCATCCTCCGCGACTACTTCGGCGCATGCCCGCGCGCGACCAGACGGGTAGTCTCTCCGCCCGATGCCGCCGACGATCACGCTGCACGCCGTCCCGCCTTCGCATCCCTGCATGACGGTCGCGGCGGCGCTCAAGCTGAAGGGGCTCCAGTTCGAGCGGGTCGACCTCCCCCACACCGAGCGCCTGGAGCGGATGCAGGAGATCTACGGTGAGGGCAACTCGACGGTCCCGGGAGCGGTGATCGACGGCGAGCCGATCCACGGCTCGCGCGCGATCATGGCTCGCGTCGAGGAGCTCGCCCCCGAGCCGTCGCTGTACCCCTCCGAGGCGGTGCGCGAGGCCGAGCGCTGGGCTGACGAGGAGCTTCAGGACCTCGGCCGGGGCCTGACGTGGGGGGCCATGCACTTCCGCCCCGAGTCGATGGGGACGTTCGCGGGCGGCGGTCCCCTCGACGCTCCGGGCACGGACTTCGCGATCAAGTTCGTGCGCGCAACGTGGCGCTACCACGGGATCACCGCCGTCCGCGTGCACGAGGAGCTCGCGGGCCTGCCCGCCAAGATCGGCCACATCGAGCAGCTCGCCGCAGACGGCGTGATCGAGGGCGCGCAGCCGAACGCCGCCGACCTGCACATCGGGGCGACGATCCGGGTGCTCCTGCCGATCGCCGACCTGCGCCCGCTGTTCGCGGGGACGGCGGCCGAGCGGATCGCGATGAGCCTCTTCCCGAGCTACCCCGGCGAGGTTCCCGCCGGCGCGTACCCTGCCGGTTGGGTGCCGAGCGCGGGCTGAGCGCGCCGCCCGGTCACACGGCTTCCGATCGCCGTTAGGCTCGGCCCCATGTCGAAACGCGCCCGGCTGGCGATCCTCCTGGCCCTGGCGGGACTGGGACCCGCGACCGAGGCGCAGGCTCTGACGCTCCAGATCGCGCCCCGCCCGACGGTCCGCGCGCCCGTCGAGGTCTCCTTCTCGGCCCCCGCGCTCCCGGAAGGCGGCTACTACTACGCCGTCGTCGTGCTGCGACCGTACCGGGGCTTCACCCGCGAACTGCAGCCCTCCTGCTCGACCTCGAGCGAAATGCAGCGCACCGACTACGGCTACCCGAGCGCCGACGGCCGGGTCGGCCTCACGCTCGCGCCCGCCAAATCGGACACCCGCCGCTGGTGTCCCGGCGGAGCCTACGAAGGCGCCCTCTACGCCGTGCCCCACGCGCCGCCGTGTGAAAGCCGCTACCCGTGCCGGGAGAGCGAACCGTACGAACCCAGCCCCTGCTTCGGCGTCGAAGGCCACCGTGTGTGCGGCGTCGTCGCCCTGCGCACGTGGCGCTACCCGAGCCCGCTCCCGGAACCGCTCGCGAGCGGCACCGCCACGCTCGCCCGCTTCTCGGTCGCCTTCCCGACGAGGGTGAGCCGCACGCTCCACCTCGCCGCCACGATCTACGGCGTCGACGAAACGCTTCTCGGGAAGGTCACGTCCCACGAGGCCCTGCGACGAGCGGGGAAGCCGGCCGGGCAGGTCTTCTCGGCATGCGAGCCACTCGAGGAAGGACAGACGGCCCACTGCACCGCGAGATACCGCCTTCGCGGCGGGACCCTCTCGCTGGCGGGCGCCGTCGCCGTCGGCGACCGCACGCAGACCCTCACGATCACCGGCGGCACGGGCCGCTACCGGGGCGCCGAAGGAAGCCTCCTGAGCGAACGCGACCGCAGCGGCACGCACGCCCGCGAGACGCTCGCGATCGAAGGCCCGGCGGGGCGCTAGGGCAGGCTCGAGTCCGCCGGCGCAGCCTCGGCGGCCGGCGCCGGCGAGAGCTGGAAGTCGCGGACCGCGCCGACCGAGAGGACCGCGAGCGTCAGCAGCACGGCGAGCCCGGCGGCGGCGTAGAGCGTCGCCGAGACGCCGATCGCGATCGCTATCGGCCCGACGATCGCGAGCCCGATCGGCTGCAGGGCGTAGCTGCCGAAGTGATCCCACGAGCTGACGCGGGAGATCTCCTCGGCCGGGATCTCGCGCTGGAGCGCCGTGAACCAGAGCACGTTGAAGACCGTCGAGGCCAGGCCCGAGACGAGCGCGAAGGCGACGATCAGCGCGAGCAGCTCGCCGCGCGCGAGCAGGAACAGCAGCGCCGGCTCGCCGAGGATCGTCAGCAGGAAGCCCGTCCGCAGCGGGTACCTGGGACGCCAGCGCATCCCCGCCACGCCGCCGAGCACAGCCCCCACGCCGGTCGCGACGCTGATCGCCGCCCACGCGCCGGCGCCGCCGAGACGGGCTCGCGCGACGGCCGGCCCGAGCACGTCCAGCGGCGCGAAGACGACGACGAGGATCAACGGCAGCGCGGCGACGCTCGTCCACAGCCAGCGACGGGATCTGAACGCGCGCCACCCCTCCCTCATCTCCGTCACGGCGCTGCGCCGCTCCGGCCGTGTCAAGTCCGGCAGGCGCATCAGCTGCAGCGATACGGCGCTGACGAGGAACGCCGCCGCGTCGAAGGCGAGGCCCCAACCCGCTCCGGCCGCCACGACGAGCACCCCTCCGAGCGCCGGGCCGACGACCGAGGAGAGGTTTTCGGAGACCCCCATCAGCCCGTTCGCGTCCTGCAGGTCCTCCGCCCCGACCATCTCGGGGAGGATCCCGGTCGAGGCGGGCCCGAAGAACGCCTGCCCGGCGCCGTAGATCGCCTGCAGGACCGCGAGCTCCCAGACGTGGGCCGTACCGGTCAGCAGCAGCGCGGCCGAGGCCCCCTGCACCGCGGCCCGCACCGCCTCGGAGGCGAGCATCATCGCCTTGCGCGGGAAGCGGTCCGCGAGCACCCCGCCGAGCAGCACGAACGCGATCAGCGGCAGCGACCTGGCCGCGAGGATCAAGCCGAGGTCCCGCACCGAGCCGGTCAGGTCGAGGACCGCGAACGACAGCGCGACCGGCGCGACACCGTCGCCGATCGAGGAGACGCCCTGGCCGACCAGGAGCAGCCGGAACGGAACGCTCGACCACGCCCTGGATCGCATCGGGCCAGGCTACAGGCGGCGCCGCGACCCTCGGCGGGCGCTGTCCGGCCGTCAGGCTGAGGTCGGGAAGTGAAGCGCGCGGCTCGCCGCGGAGGGGTCCTGCGGCCAGCGCGTGGTGACGGCCTTGGCGCGGGTGTAGAAGCGGAACCCCTCGGAGCCGTGCACGTGGTGGTCGCCGAACAGGGAGTCCTTCCAGCCGCCGAACGAGTAGTAGGCCATCGGCACCGGGATCGGCACGTTCACCCCGATCATGCCGACCTGCACCTCGCGCTCGAAGCGCCGCGCGGCCTCGCCGCTTGAGGTGAAGATCGCCGTCCCGTTCGCGAACGAGCTGCGGTTGATCAGCGCGATCGCCTCCTCGAGCGTCTCGACGCGAACCGTGCACAGGACCGGCCCGAAGATCTCCTCCGTGTAGACCGTCATCTCGGGTCGAACCCGGTCGAACAGCGTCGGCCCGACGAAGAAGCCGCCGCCCGGGATCTCGAGCTCGCGCCCGTCGACCCTCGCCTCGGCGCCCGCGCCGATCCCCTGCGCGATGTAGCCCACGATCCGTTTGCGGGCCTGCTCGGTCACGACCGGCCCCATCTCCGAGTCCGGCGCGAGGCCCGGTCCGACCTTGATCTCCCTCGCCTTCGCGGAAAGAAGCTCCAGCAGCGGATCGGCGACCTCGCCGACCGCGACGACGACCGAGATCGCCATGCAGCGCTGGCCGGCCGAGCCGAACCCCGCCGCCGTCAGCTGCCCGGCGGTGAACTCGAGGTCCGCGTCGGGCATCACGACCGCGTGGTTCTTGGCGCCGCCGAGCGCCTGCACGCGCTTGCCGGCGCCGCTCGCGCGCTCGTGGATGTAGCGGGCGACGGGGGTCGAGCCGACGAACGAGACCGCCGCGACGTCCGGGTGGTCGAGCAGCGCGTCGACCGCGACCTTGTCGCCGTGGACGACGTTGAAGACGCCGTCCGGCAGCCCCGCCTCGCGGTACAGCTCGGCGACGAAGTTCGACGCCGACGGGTCGCGCTCGGAGGGCTTGAGCACGAACGTGTTGCCCGCGGCGATCGCGACCGGGTGCATCCACATCGGGACCATCGCCGGGAAGTTGAACGGCGTGATCCCCACGCACACGCCGAGCGGCTGGCGGAAGGAATGCGCGTCGACCCCGCCCGAGACCTGCTCGGAGTACTCGCCCTTGAGCAGCTGCGCCAGCCCGCACGCGAACTCGACCACCTCGAGGCCCCGGCTGATCTCGCCCTTGGCGTCCTCGACGACCTTCCCGTGCTCGGAGGCGATCAGCCGGGCCAGCTCCTCGACGTGGCGGTCGAGGAGCTCCCTGAAGGCGAACATCACACGGCTGCGCCGTGCGAGCGAGGTCTCCGACCAAGCCGGGAAGGCTCGCTTCGCGGCCTGCACGGCCCGGTCCGCGTCGCTCGGCTCCGCGAGCGGCACCTGCGCCTGCGCCGCGCCCGTCGCCGGATCCCAGACGACCGCAGAGCGCGTCGAGTCGCCCGTCGTCGCGACGCCCCCGATCAAGTGCTCGATCGTCCGCAGCTCAGTTTCGGCGCTCATCGCGTTCACGCTAGCTCGCCCGCGCCGCCGATGGCGCGCTCGACGCATCGACGCGGGGCAGGGCGGCGAGCGTCGCCGCCGAGGAGGCCGCGGCGATCTCCCCCGGCAGGCCGCCGAGGTCGACTCGCCGCACGAACGCCTCGGGTGCCCCGAGGGGCGCGAAGAAGTCGTCGTAGTGGGTCGGCACGATCACCCGCGGATCGAGGCGCGGCAGGATCCGCTCCCAGTAGCGGGGCGTGACCTCGCGGCCCGCGACTCCCGCGAGGAACACGTCGACCGGCTCGCGGGCGAGCTGCTCGTCGTCGAGATCGGCGCTGCCCTGGTGGTAGAGCGAGATGCCCGCGACCTCGACCCGGATCCCGTAGACGGCGCCGCAGCGGTAGGCGGTGGGCACGAGCCCGTCGAGCTGCTCGCAGGTCAGCGGGCCGTCCATCGGCACGCGCCGCCCGAGGATCAGCTTCGAGTGGCGGCTGGGCACGAACCGCACGACGAAAGGGCCGAGCTCGTAGGTCGTGTGCGGCTGCACCTCGACGGCGAGCTGCTCGAGGCCGTGCAGGCGCATCAGCTGGACGAGCGAGCCCGAGCCGTAGGCGGGGGCTCGGTGACGGGCGGCGAGCGCCGGCGCGTCGACGGCGTGGTCGAAGTGGGTGTGCCCGACGAGGATCCCCGCGACCCGCCCGGGGGCGGCGGCGTAGGCGTCGAGCATCGCCGGATCGGGAAGCGCGCGGCGGCGCATCAGCAGCGAGCGAAGCGGCACGCGCGAGACGTACGGGTCGATGAACAGCGAGACGCCCTCGAACGTCAGGCAGTAGCCGGAGACGCCGAGCCAGGACACCTCCAGTCCCTCCGGCAGCCCGACCGGGACCGTTTGCAGGGCGCGCAGCGCCTGGGCGTCGTCGTCGCTCATCCTCGGGCACACGCTAGCCCTCCCTCGCGCCCCGCGCACAGACCGGACGTGGCGCCCCGGCGCCTGGTCCCGCGCACAGACCGGACGCCCCGCGCCCCGGGGACCGGGCCCTGCCGCCTATGCCTCGGCCGTCGCCCCCAGCGTCTTCGCGTCGATCACGAACCGGTAGCGGACGTCCGAGCGCAGCACCCGCTCCCACGCGTCGTTGATCTCGGCGGCGGAGATGCGCTCTATCTCGGCCGCGATCCCGTGCTCGGCGCAGAAGTCGAGCATCTCCTGGGTCTCGCGGATGCCGCCGATCGCCGACCCGGCGAACGAGCGGCGCTGGCCGAGCAGCGAGAAGACCGGCACGGCCAGCGGCTCCGGCGGCGCGCCGACGTTGACCATCGTCCCGTTCGTCTTCAGCAGGCCGAGGAAGCGACCCATCGAAAGCGGCGCGCTGACCGTGTTGACGATCAGGTCGAAGCGACCCCGCAGCTCCTTGAAGGTCTCCCGGTCGCTCGTCGCGTAATAACCGTCGGCGCCGAGCCGCAGGCCGTCGTCCTTCTTGTTGAGCGTCTGCGAGAGGACCGTCACCTCCGCGCCCATCGCCTTGGCGAGCTTGACCGCCATGTGGCCGAGCCCGCCGAGCCCGACGACCGCGACGCGGGTGCCGGGGCCGGCGCCCCAGTGGCGCAGCGGCGAGTAGGTCGTGATCCCGGCGCACAGCAGCGGCGCGGCGACGTCGAGCTCGAGCCCGTCGGGGATCCGCGCGACGAAGTCCTGATCGACGACGACGTGGGTGGAGTAGCCGCCTTTCGTGACCGTCCCGTCGCGGTCGACCGAGCCGTACGTCTGCGTGTTGCCGGGGATGCAGTACTGCTCTTCGCCCTGCTTGCAGTTCTCGCACTCGCGGCACGAGTTCACCATGCAGCCAACCCCGACCCGGTCGCCCACGGCGAAGCCCGCGACGTCCGCGCCGACGGCGGCGACGACGCCCGCGATCTCGTGGCCGGGCACCGCCGGGTAGGGCACCTCGCCCCACTCGCCGCGGGTGAAGTGGATGTCGGAGTGGCAGATCCCGCAGAAGGCGATCTCGATCAGCACGTCGGCGGGCCCGACCTCGCGGCGCTCGATCTCGAGCGGGGCGAGCGGGGCGGTCGCGCTGTCGGCGCCGAAGGCGTGGACGGTGGTCATGGGGCTCCTGTGATCGGGGGGTTCGCTGATTCCTCGACGCTCACACTACGCGCCCGGGCGCCGCGGCTGGGGGGTGCGATCCACTACCACCCTTCCTCCCTCCCGCACGCGCGAGCCGCGACGACGACGGTCCATCCGCCCGCCCTCGGGAAGCTCCAATCCATGGAGGGGCGAGCGTACAGGCGCCCGCGAGGTCTCCCCGGCCTCCGGCGGCCCGCGTAGCATCCGGCGGATGAGCGCGCCGGCGCCGCGAAACGAGGGCGGGCAGCTCGGGCTCGGCGACGTCACGGCGTCGACCGTCGCCAACATCGGCCCGGGGATCGATTTCTACTTCGCGTTCGGAGTGATCGCCCTCACCGCCGGGGTGGCCGCCCCGCTGACGATCCTCGCGGCCGGCGTCGCGGTCTCCTTCCTGGCGTTCGTGATCGCCGAGTTCACGCGCCTGGAGCCGTCCGCCGGGAGCTTCATCACCTACGTCGGCAGCGGCCTCGGAGCGGGCGCGGGCGAGGTCACGGCGCTGCTCACCGCCGTCGGCTTCACGGTCGCGATCGCCGGCGTCTTCACGATGGCCGGGGGGATGATCTCGCTGACGCTCGGCCGCTACGCGGGCTGGGAACCGAGCTGGCTGCCGATCGCCCTCGTGATGACCGCCGGCGCCGTCGCGGTGACGCTGCGCGGCGCGAACCTGTCGACCGCCGCCGTCGGCGTCGCGCTGGTCCTGCAGGTCGCCGTGATGATCGCCGTGTGCGTCGCGGTCCTGACCGATTCGCGCACCCATCTGTCGGCCGCGCCGCTTCAGTGGTCACACCTGAAACGGGGCCTGGCCGGCCTCTCCGCCGGCTTCCCGCTGGCCCTCTACATGCTGATCGGATGGGAAAACGGCCCCGCGCTCGCCGAGGAAACCCGCGACCCCGCCCGCACGATCCCGCGCGCCCTCTACGCCTCGATCGCGGTGACGACGCTGCTGTTCGTGTTCTTCGCCTACACCACGATCGCGGGCTTCCACTACGCGACCTCCTCGATCGGCCCAACGTCCGTCCCGTTTCTGGAGCTGGCCGACCGCTACGCGGGCTCGTGGTCGCTGCTGGCGTGGCTGGCGGGCGTCGTCTCGGTGCTCGCGACGCTCGTCTCGGCCGCCAACTCACAGGCGAGGATGATCTTCGACGCGGGCCGCGAGCGCCTGCTCCCGGCCGTGCTCGGGCGCTATCGCCCGCCCGGAGAGACGCCCGTCTACGCGCTGCTCGCGATGGCCGCGACGGGGCTGGGCATCGTCGTGGTGTGGTGGCTCTGCCACGAAACCGGGCTGCTCGGAGGGCCGCCGGACCCCGTCAGGCTCTACGCCGAGTGCTCGACGATGGGCACGATCCTGATCCTGTTCGTCTACGTCCTGGCCGCCGTCTCGCTGCCGCTGTACATGCGCCGCCGGCACCCCTCCTCGTTCTCGCTCCTGCGTCACGTCGCGATGCCCGCGCTCGGCGTGCTCGCGCTGATCGTCCCGTTCGCCGAGCTCTTCCAGCCGGGACAGCCGGTCCCCTACAGCGTCTTCCCCTACCTCGCCCTCGGCTCGCTCGCCGCGGCCGTGGTCGTGGCCCGGGTCCGTGCGGGGCGGCGAGCCCGACCGTGAGGGCGGCGCCCGATCGCGCCGGCGTGGTCGACGAGGACGACGAGGCGGCCCGGACGCGGCAGACTGAACGCGGTGACCCTCTACGAGCAGACGGTGCAGGCGATCCGCGCGGCCGCCGCGCAGGCCGCGACCGGTGAGGACGTCCTGTTCTGCGAGCGCCGTCCGCTGACCTCGCTGGAGGCCGGCTACGCCGGCGCGGAGGCGCTGGCCGCGAGGCTCCGCGAGATCGAGCGGGGGGCGATTGCCGCACTGCGACGCCTGGTCGACGCCGAGCAGGGATACGAATCGGCGCTCGACGCGATCGCAGCCGCGGGGAGCGAGGCGTCGATCTGGATCTCGGCGGTGCTGCTCGGACGAGCCCTCGAGGCCCAAGGTGAGCGGTAGCGGGCCGCTCGCGCGGGGCCTCGGCTCCGACGGGCGGCGCGACCGCAGGTGTCGGACGACGGCGCCGGGCTTGTACAAACCGTCCGCCCGGGGGGAGCAGGTCGTGACAACCCGCGCATTGAGACTCGCGCCGATCGCGGCGACGATCAGGCCATGACGACCGCGAACCTCCTCCTCCACTTCAGCGCCCAGGGCGCATACGGTCCCGGCGGGAAGGAGTTGCTCGTGCTCGACCGTGCCGAGGGCTCCCACGTGTTCGACACCGCCGGACGGCGCTACGTCGACGGGCTCTCGAGCCTGTTCTGCGCGCAGATCGGCTACAGCTTCGGCGAGGAGATGGCGGCGGTCGCGGGCGAGCAGCTGACGCGGCTGCCCTTCAACACGAACTGGGGCACCGCGCATCCGCCGGCGATCGAGCTGGCCGAGACCCTGGTCGAGCTTGCGCCCGAGGGGATCGAGAGCGTGTTCTTCACGAGCGGCGGCTCGGAGGCGGTCGAGGCGGCCTGGAAGCTCGCCCGCCAGTACCACCTGGTCAACGGCGAGCCGCAGCGGCACAAGGCGATCGCGCGCGTGATCGCCTACCACGGGGTCACGCTCGGAGCGCTCTCCTTCACCGGCGTGCCGCGCTTCAAGGAACCGTTCGGGGAGCCCGCGATCCCGACCCGCCACGTCTCGAACACGAACCCGTTCCGCTCGGGCCTGCAGGGCGAGGAGCTGACGGCCTCGCTGCTGGCCGAGCTCGAGGAGGCGATCGAGCAGGAGGGCCCCGATGAGGTCGCGATCGTGATCGCAGAGCCGATTCAGAACGCCGGCGGCTGCCTGGTCCCCCCGCCGGGCTACTGGCGGGGGATGCGCGAGATCTGCGACCGCCACGGGATCCTGCTCGTCGCCGACGAGGTGATCTCCGGCTGCGGGCGACTCGGCGAGTGGTTCGCCTCCGCGCGCTACGAAGCGCGACCGGACCTGATCACGATCGCCAAGGGCCTGACCTCCGCCTACGCGCCGATGGGCGCGGCGCTGGCGGGCGAGAAGGTGACCGAGGCGCTGCGGAAGCCGGGCGTGACGCTGCTGCACGGCATCACCTTCGGCGGGCACCCGCTGTGCGCGGCGATCGCGCTGAAGAACATCGAGATCTTCGCCCGCGAAGGCGTGCTCGAGAACGTGCGGCGCCTGGAGCCCTACCTGCGGCGCCGCCTGCAGGAGGAGGTCCTCTCGCTGCCGATCGTCGGCGACGTTCGCGGCGACGGCTTCTTCTTCGCCGCGGAGCTCACGCCGGACGGCGGCGAGGGGCGCTTCGCTCCCGATCAGGTCGCGAAGCTCGTCAAGGACATTGTTCCCCGGCTGCTGCTCGAGCACGGGCTGATCGCTCGCGCCGACGACCGCGGCGACCCGGTCCTGCAGATCGCCCCGCCGCTCGTGGCCGACGAGGCGGTGCTCGACGAGGTGGTGCTGGCGATGCGCGCCGTGCTCGCCGAGGCCGGCGAGGAGCTGGCGCGGGAGAGCGACTGAGCCTCCGCTCAGCGTCCCGGGGTCTCGGCGCGCGCGCAGCGCCGGGCGCCGTCGGGCACGCTCAGGCTGAGGCCGTGCTCCCGGCGGGCTCGCGCAGCCGCTCGAACAGCGGCGCCCAGCGCACCGGGTCGGCGTCCTCGGGCACGGCCAGCGTCACCCGGCTGGTCACGTCGGCGTAGCGGCGGCGGACCTCCTCGACGGCCTCCTCGGGGGTCCCGATCACCGCGAAGGTGTGGAGGATCTCGTCGTCGATCAGGCCCGCGACCTCGTCCCAGGCGCCGCGCTTGGTGAGCGTGTTGAGCTCTTCCTGCAGCTCGCCCCAGCCGTGAGCCTCGAGCACCGGGCGGTAGGCGGGCGTCGAGCCGTAGAAGCCGATCTGGGCGCGGACCGCGGCGATGCCCTGCTCGAGCTGCTCCTCGGTGTCGGCGGCGACGACGAACGAGGGCGCGGAGATCTCGAAGCCCTCGAGCGTGCGGCCGGCCTTCGCGGCGCCGCGCTGCAGCGCCGGGAGCGTGACCTCGCGCAGGTAGCGCTCGGTGCAGAAGGCGTGGCAGAACATCCCGTCGGCGACCTCGCCCGCCGCCTCGGTCATCAGCGGGCCGACGGCCGCCATCATGAGCTTCGGGTTGCCGTGAGGGTTCGGCCCCGGATCGAAGAACGGGGTCATCAGCGTGTGCGTGTAGAAGTCGCCGCGGAAGTCGAGCCGGCCGCCGCTCGCCCACGCCTCCCAGATCGCCCGCACGGCGAGCACGAACTCGCGCATCCGCGGCGCCGGGTGGGACCACTCCATCGAGTAGCGCTTTTCGATGTGTGGCTTGATCTGCGTGCCGAGGCCGAGCACGAAGCGCCCGCCGGAGAGGGCCTGGACGTCGTTGGCCTGGACGGCGACCGTCATCGGGTTGCGAGCGAAGGCGACCGCGATCGAGGTGCCGAGCGTGACCGTCTCGGTGCGCTCGGCGGCCACGGCGCAGCCGAGAAACGGGTCGTGCTTGGTCTCGAAGCACCACCAGCTGTCGTAGCCGAGCCGCTCGGCCCGCCGCGCCGCCTCGGCCGCCTCGTCGACGCTGGCCGCGTATCCGCCCGTGTCGACCTTCACGCGCTCCCCCCTCCGTACGGTTCCTTCGCGCCCCGGTCGTCGGAGAGCGACTCCCGCGACTCCGCGACCAGCGCCTCGATCGCGTCGGCGAGGTGGATCGGCGCGATGTTGTAGTCGCCGCGCTCGACGCGGACGCGGTGCGCCTTCAGCAGCACCTCGGCGTGGGTCCTGCCGGCGGGCGGCTCGAAGCGGTAGGAGGCGAGCTCGATCAGCAGGCCGAGCGGGTCCTTGAAGTAGATCGAGTCCATGAAGCCGCGGTCCTTGACGCCGCTGTGCTCGATCCCGCGCTCGTCGAGCCGCTCCACGGTCTGTTTGAAGGTCGCCTGCGAGACCGCGAACGCGATGTGGTGCACGCACCCGGGGTCGGTCGGGGTCCGCTCGGCGTCCCCGCCGCGCTCCTCCTCGGTGAAGACGGTGATCAGCCGCCCGTCCCCGGGGTCGAAGTAGAGGTGGCTTTCGCTCGCGCGGTCGAGGTTCGGCTGCTCGAAGACGAACGGCATCCCGAGCAGCCCCTCCCAGAAGTCGATCGAGGTCTGCCGGTCGGCTCCGACGAGCGTGATGTGGTGCACGCCTTGGCTCTGGATCTTGCGGATCGGCATGGTCGCGAGGACCATCCTGCCAGGTCGCCCGCCGGTCTGGGATCCTTGCGCGCGATGTCCGAAGGAGAGCTGTGCCCGCGGCCCGCCCGTCCGACCGCCTGACCGTCCGGGTGACCCCGCGCGCGGGCCGCGACGAGATCGCGGGCGTCCGCGGCGGGACGCTGCTCGTGCGGGTCACCGCGCCGCCCGACGGGGCCGCGCCAACGACGCCGTGCTGCGCCTGATCGCCCGTGCGCTGCGCGTCCCTGCTCGGGACGTGGAGCTCGTGAGGGGCGCGCGCTCGCGCGAGAAGGTGATCCGCGTCGAGGGCCTGAGCGGCGCCGAGGCGCTCGCGCGGCTCGGCGGGGACTGAGCGCGGTGAGTCGACCCCTGAGCGCGGTCAGTCGATCCAATAGCGGCGTTTGGCGACTCCGTCCTCGGGGCGCAGGGGGCGCGTCAACGGCTCAGGAGCGCTTGGCGAGCTGCGCGGCCAGTCCGTCGAGCGCGGCGAGGCCCTGTCTCAGGCCTTCCAGTTCGACCGGTAGGTCCTCGTGGATCGAGCCCTCTCCCGTGGCCGCCCGGACGGCGCGCTTGATGTCGCTCAACGTCTCGCCGTCGACGTCGCCGCTCAGCGCCTCGACCGCCTCCGTGCCCCAGCTGACCTTGCGCGCGCGCCAGAGGCGGAAGTCCTCTTCGGTGCCCACCGACTCGGCTTCGAGACGAAGTCTCTCGCCGCGTTTCGCGTAGGCGGACAGGAGCGAGCTGGTCGGGGTCAACAACGGAGTGCTGCCCGGCCTGGCAATCACCTAAACGCTCAGCCGGTCGGCCCGAAACGCTCGGTTCGGATCGTCCCGGGCGCGAAGCCGCAACCCAACAGCAGCTCCGAGGCTGCCTCGACGAAGCCGTTGGACCCGCACACGAACGCCGGACCGCCGAGGAACCCGTCGGCGGCGGCGGCGAGGAGCGGCCGGTCGATCCGGCCCCGGTGCCCGGTCCAGCCTTCCGGCGCCGAGCGCGTGTAGGCGAGGTGCGTCTCGGCCCCCAGCTCGGAGGCGAAGATCGTCTGCTCGGGCGTGCGGACCGAGTAGACCATCCGCATCGGCACCTCGGGCGCGACCAGCCGGCGGTGGCGGAGCATCGCCATCAGCGGCACCACCCCCGAGCCGCCGCCGACGAGCAGCGCCGGCTCCTCGCCTCGCCAGACGAAGTACGTCGCGAACGGCCCGCGCACCTCGATCTCATCGCCCTCCTGCAGCACGTCGTGCATGTAGGCGGAGACCTCGCCGTCGTCGAGCCGCTCGACCGTCAGCTCGACCAGGCCCTCGAGGACCGGGCTCGACGCGATCGAGTAGGAGCGCTGCGCCCGGTAGCCGTCGGGGGCCGTCAGACGGACTTCGTAGTGCTGGCCGGGCAGGTGCGCGACCCACATCGGCGGTGCGATTCGGAACGTCTTCACGGTCGGCGTCTCGCGCCGGATCTCGGCCACCCGCGCGATCTGCCACGCGCCGGGGGCGCGCTGGGCGACGGCGGTCAGTCGCTCCAATAGCGCTGCTCCTTCCACGGGTCCCCGCGCAGGTGGTAGCCGTTGGCCTCCCAGAAGCCCGGCTCTTCGTGGTCGAGCACCGTCAGCCGCCTGATCCACTTCGCGCTCTTCCAGAAGTACAGGTGCGGGACGAGCAGGCGGGCCGGGCCGCCGTGCTCGGCCGCGATCTCCTCGCCCTCGTGCTCGGTGACGACCCAGGCCTTCCCGCCGGTCAGGTCGGGGAGCGGCAGGTTGGTCGTGTAGCCGCCGTAGGATTCGGCCATCACGTGCTCCCCGCGCGGCTCGACGCCCGCGAGCAGCGTGTCGAGCGAGACTCCCCCGAAGCTCGTGCCGAGCTTCGACCACTTCGTGACGCAGTGGATGTCGCAGGGCACCGTCTCGAAGGGGAGCTCCCCGAACTCCTCCCAGCTCCACGCGCGCGGCGTGGCGACCATCCCGTCGATCGACAGCTCCCACACGTCGGTGCGCACGTGCGGGGTCGGGCCGGCGGTCAGGACCGGGAAGCCCGTCTCGGCGTACTGGCCGGGCGGCAGTCGCGCCGCCAGCTCGGCGGGGCTGCGCCTGCGTCCTTGAAAGCCTCTGGAGACGAACCCGCTCAACGGCTGCTCCCTTCGCTAACCGCAAACCTAGCCGATCGTCCGACGGGCGATACCCTGCGGGTCCGCGCCCCGGCGCCGCCGCCGGGGCTGAGCCCCCCGATGAGCGCCGAGCCACAGACATCGACCGCGGCCGACCCGCTTGGAGTGCTGGCCGACGCGCGCGCACGCGAGGGACAGACCCTGGAGCTCGCCTCCCGCCACCTCGACCCGTCGCTCGTCGACGTGCTCGGCATCCTCGGCTTCGACAAGGAGTACGTCTCGGCGTCCGGGTCCTACCTGTATGACCGCGACGGCCGCGCCTACCTGGACTTCCACACCGGCGAGGGATTCGCGAGCCTCGGCCACAACCACCCGGCGGTGCGGGAGACCCTGGAGGCAACGCTCGCCGCCGGCCTGACCGACGGCGTCCAGATCCACTACTCGGTGCTCGCCGGGATGCTCGCCGAGGCGCTCGCCGCGCGCCTCCCCAGGGCGCTCGAGGCGGTCTTCTTCACGAGCGCGGGCGCCGAGGCCGTCGACACCGCGATGAAGTTCGCCCGCGCGGCGACGGGCAGGCCGCGGCTGCTCTCGTGCGAGAGCAGCTTCCACGGCGTCACCCTCGGGCCGCTCTCGCTGGTAGGCGACGATTTCTTCAAGGAGGGCTTCGGGCCGCTGTTGCCGGGCTGCTCGACGATCCCCTTCGGCGACCTCGACGCGCTCGAGCGGGAGCTGCGCGGCGGCGATGTCGCCGCGTTCATCGTCGAGCCGATCCAGGGCCGGATGGTCACGCTGCCCCCGGAGGGGTACCTGCAGGGCGCCCAGGAGCTCTGCCGCCGCCACGGCACGCTGTTCGTGGTCGACGAGATCCAGACCGGCCTCGGGCGCACGGGACGCTGGTTCGCGCTCGAGCGCTGGGGCCTCGAGCCCGACGTCGTGCTCGTCGGCAAGGCGTTGAGCGGCGGCTTCATGCCGACGGCTGCGATGGTCACGACGCGCGAGATCTTCCAGAAGGCCGTGGGCACGCTTGAGCGCTGCTACGTCCACCAGTCGACCTACGGCCGCAACCGCCTCTCGATGGCGGCCGGGCTGGCGGCGATCAGGACGATCGAGCGCGACGGCCTGCTCGAGAACGCGGCGAACGTCGGCGCGCTGCTGCGCGACGGCCTCGCGGAGCTGCAGTCACGGCACGAGATCCTCAGGGAGATCCGCGCCGACGGGCTGATGATCGGGATCGAGCTCGGCATGCCGGCGGGACGGATGGCGCGGGTCAACTGGCGGCTGATCCACGTCGCCAGCGAGGGCCTGTTCCCGCAGCTCGTAGTGATCCCCCTGCACCGCGACCACGGCGTGATCACGATGGCCGCGGGCAAGAACGACGTGATCAAGCTGCTCCCGCCGCTGACGCTCTCGCCCGCGGAGGCCGGCGAGTTCCTGACCGCGCTCGACGCGGTGCTCGCCGACTGCGGAGGCTCCGGCGGGCGGAACTGGGCGGTCGTGCGCGACATCGCCACCTCGACGTTGCGCCGCCGCTCCCGCCAGACGGCGGCATGAGCAGCCCGTCCGCGCCCGGGGCGGGTGGGGCGCCCGGCGCGCGCGGGATGGGCGACGCGCACGGGACGGGCGACGCGCCCGGCGCGGGCGACGCGCCCGGCGCGGGCGACGCGCACGGGGCGGGCGGCGCCGGTGGGAAGGGCGACGCGCGCGAGACGGAGGGCCCGTGTCTCGTAACAGGTGCCACCGGCTTCATCGGCGGGCGTCTCGCCGCAAGGCTGCACGCCGCCGGACGCCCCGTCCGCTGCCTGGCGCGGCCCACGAGCGACACCACGTCGCTGCGCGCGCTCGGCCTGGAGATCGCGACCGGCGACCTGACCGAACCCGCTTCCCTCGCGAGAGCCGCCGAGGGCTGCGCGACGGTCGTCCACTGCGCCGCGATGGTCACCGACTGGGCGACCGTCGCCGAGCTTAGGGCGGCGAACGTCGCAGGCACGCGTCACGTCGCGGCGGCGGCGGCGCGGGCCGGGGCAAGGCGGCTCGTGCACGTCTCGACCACCGACGTCTACGGACATCCCGGCGGGGCCGAGGTCGAGGAGTCGCTCCGAGGAGACCGCTTCGCGAACTGGTACTCGCAGACCAAGCTCGAAGCCGAGGATGCGCTCGCCGCTGCGGCGGCGGGAGCGCTGGAGTGGACCGTGCTGCGGCCCGCGACCGTCTACGGGCCGGGCTCGGTAGAGGTTGTCGGCGAGATCGCGAAGGCGATCCGCGCCGGGCACATGCTGCTGATCGATCGTGGGCGCGCGATCGCGGGCCTGCTGTACGTGGAGAACCTGATCGACGCGATCGTGCTCGCCCTCGACGCCTCGGTGGCCGCGGGGCGGGCGTTCAACGTGAGCGACGGTCTCGAGGTCACTTGGCGGCAGTTCACCGCCGACCTCGCGGCGGGTCTCGGCTGCCGCGCGCCGCGGCTCTCCCTCCCCTACGCCCCGGCCGCCGCCCTCGCCCGCACCCTCGAGCTCGGGTATCGCGGCCTGCGCCGCACGACGGGCCTGCGTACGGCTCCGCTGCTCTCGCGCCAGGCGGTCCAGGTCCTCGGGCGCGACCAGCGCTTCAGCGCACGCGCTGCCGCCGTGCAGCTTGGCTGGCACCCGCGTGTCGGGTACGAGGAAGGAATCGCCGCGACGCTTGACTGGCTGCACGCGATCTGAGCGCCCAAGCACCTGCGCAGCGCCCGGACAATCTGTCCGGGGACTCACCATCTGTGAATGCCGAGAGAAGAGCTCCAGATTTTCGGGTCAACGCCCGCCGAGAGTTTGAGTTCGCGCCGAGATGTTTCTCGTCGCCGCACAGGCGCACAGATAATTCTCCGATTAAGGAGGAGCCCGGAGGCGGGGCGAGGTTGCGGTTGGCGTGGAAACAGACCCCGGCAGACCGGAGACGATCACCTGCCCAGTGAAAGCCCACGTTGAGATTGGAGGCGCCCGATGGCAGGCTCGCGCTGCGACCACAGGTCGTGCCGGGCCTGTCGCCAGCGCGCAGTTGACGGCAGCACCGGGATACAACAACACGCTAAGGAGGCGATCGCGATGCGATACGCGAAGGTGTTCGGTTTGATGCTTCTGATGCTGTCTACTTACTGCGTCAGTGCCGCATATGCGGCTGAAGGTGAAGTTCTGTCGCCGAGCTATCCGGTGGAAAGCACAACCAAAGACAACGGGACGGCGACATTCGAAGCCACGGGTGGCGCGATCACCGTCAAATGCACGTCATCTGCGGGCGTGCTGAAGCTGAAAACCTCGTTGTCGGGCAGCTTCGATGAATTATTCTTAGGCTGCACGGCAGGCGGTTTCAAATGCACTGGCTTAGCAGACGCTGTAAACGGGTCGCTCTTATTCCCGGGGACGTTTGAAGTATTAGCGTTCAAAGAAGGAATGACTTTAAAGCTTGCGATCATCTATACGATCGAACCCGTCCACTTTGAGTGCCTGGGTCTCTTAACGACGATTCAGGGCTCCGTGATTGGCCTGATCACCAACACGAGCGGAGTGAAAACCAAAACGCTCTCGTCGAGTCTGGTTGGCAGCGGAGGGAAACAGTCACTGACGTCCGTCAACGGCGTGAACCATCACCTTGAATCCGAGACGAACGGCAGCGCGTTCGCGGAAATGTCGCTGAACCAGTCCGTGACCGCCACCGTGGGTGCCGGGGAACCCGAAATCGTACCGGTCTACTGACGACCCCCAACGGGCCGTTCCATGAGTCCGAGTCCCATGTAGCGAGGGTGCGGCGCCTCGAAGACGGGCGCCGCACCTGCATTGACGAGAGTCCGCGACCAGCATCCCCGAGCGGCCGTCCCAGCACGGCACAGCGCTGCGGCCCGGCGACCGTTAGATTCGACGGCCACCATGCGCATCCACCCGCTCAGCACCGGCTCGGTCCGCGTGAAGCATTCCTTCCTGTTCCCAAGCGCAGGGGTCAGACGCCAGCTCGACCTGTTCCTGCCAGGTCCCTTCTCCGATCCGCTGCCGATCCACTTCTGGGCGGTCGAGCACGAGGGCCGGCTGCTGCTGATCGACACCGGCGAGACGGCCGCCGCGCGGAACATCCCCTTCGCGCGCTTCGAGATCGAGCCCGCCGAGGAGCTGCCTGGCGCGATGCGGGCGGCGGGGCTCGACCCCGCCGCGGTCGAGGAGGTGATCCTCACCCACCACCACGGCGATCACGTCGACGGCCTCGTCCACGTCTCCTGCCCGGTGCGGATCCACGACGAGGAGCTCCGCTTCGCGCGCGCCGCCTTCTCGAGGGTGATGCGAGGAGTCCTGCGCCAACCGCTGCCGACCGGCTTCGCGCCCACTCCCTTCCAGCTCGACGACGGCCCCTTCGGCGCCTTCGGGCGCAGCCGCAGGCTGAGCGAGGACGGCCGCATCGTCGCCGTCGAGACGCCCGGCCACACGCCCGGCCACATCTCCGTGATCTGCGTCGACGACGAGGGCCGCCACGTGATGCTCGCGGGCGACGCGACCGACACGCTCGAGCAGCTGACGTCCCGCCGCGCGGACGCGATCGGGCCCGATCCGGCCATCCACCGCGCGACTCTGGGGCGGATCCTCGAGCACTGCCGAGCCCATCCGACCGTCTACCTGCCGAGCCACGACCCCGGCTCGGCGCAGCGCCTGCGCGACGGCGAGACAGTCGTCGCGAGCTGAGCAGCGGGCCCGCGGATCGGGCCCCAACCGGTCAGGAGGGGGTCGCGACCGGCTCTCGGGCGAGCGTGAACCAGACGACCTTGCCGTCCGGCCGTGTCTCCACGCCCCAGCGACGGGCCACCGTCTCGACGATGAGGAGGCCCCGCCCCGACGGCTCGTGGGCCTCCGGGGAGAGCACGCGCGGCGAGCCGCCGCCGCAGTCGCGGACCTCGATCCGCACCTCCTCGCGACCGCTGATGCGAACCTCGAAGCCGGTCCGGGCGTGACGGACGCAGTTGCTCGCGAGCTCGGAGGTGAGCAGCTCGGCGGCGTCGATCAGCTCGGCGTCGTAACCGTGCAGCGTGTCGCGCACCAGGCGGCGCGCATCGCGCACGGCGGCGGCCTGACAGGCGAAGCTCTGCGAGACGGTCCTCACGACCGGACCTCGAGCACGTCGGTCAGCCCGGTCAGCTCGATCACGCGCTTGACCGGCGGGGTCGGTTTGAGCAGCGTCACACCGGGCACGTCGCGCGCGGCGCCGAGCAGCACGGAGATGCCCGCGCTGTCCATGAAGCGCAGCTCGGAGAGGTCGAAGGTGATGTGCTCCGGGGCCGCGGCCGTGGCGGCCCCGACCGCCTCGCGCAGCGCGTCGACGCTCGAGATGTCGAGGTCGCCCGCGATCCTGATCAGGGGCTGTCCTGCCCCGTCGGAGCCCGCCTGCACCGAGAGGATCGGCGCGTCGCTGTCGTCGTCTAGCTCTGCCACTGGATGCTCACGAGAGCGGTGTCGTCACGATGATCGTCAGAGGTCAGCTCACTCGCCAGTCGTGCAAGTAGATCGTCGTCCAGGTGCTCGCGGCAGGCCATCTCGCGCAGGCGCTCCAGCCCCTCGTCGAGGATCTCGCCGCGGCGCTCGACGAGCCCGTCGGTGAAGGCGACGAGCGTCGCCCCGGGCGGCACGCTCACGGTCGCTTCCCGGAAGGACTCGCCGTGCGGGAAGCCGATCGGCGGCTCCGCCGTCAGCTTCACGTAGTCCCCCCGCTCCCCGTCGAGCAGCAGCGGCGGCAGGTGGCCGGCGCTGGCGAGGGTGAGGGTGTGGCCGTCGATGTCCACGAGCGCGCACAGGACCGTCGCGAAGTAGTCGCGGGTGATGCCGGTGACAAACCGGGAGAGCTTGCCGAGCACGACGCCGGGGCGGTGGTCCTGGGCGATGTAGGCGAGCGTCGCGTGACGGATCAGCGCCATCGTCGTCGCCGCGTCGACGCCGTGTCCCGAGACGTCGCCAATCACCAGCAGCGCCTGGCGGCGACCGACGGCCACCACGTCGTACCAGTCGCCGCCGATGTCGCCGCCCGACTGGGCGGGCACGTACTGGGCCCTCACGCGCAGCCCGGCGAGCTGCGGGAGCGTGGCCGGCAGCAGCGCCTGCTGGAGCGTGTGGGCGATGCTGCGCTGCTCGATGTAGCGGCGGCGGTTCTCGGCGGCGAGCTCGTCGAGCCTCGCCGCGAGCCCCTCGGCCCGGCGGCGCCGGCGCGTAAGGCGGTCGGTCATCGCCGCGGCCGCGAGCGCGAGCAGCACGCCGAACGCCGCCGTGATCCACGGCAGGGCGTGGAAGAAGCCTCCGCCGAGCGGTTCGCGGGGCGTGACGACGAGCGTGAAGGCGCCCGCCCCGAAGGGGACGACCTCCGAGGCCGTCGGGCCGTGCACGGGCAGCGTCCGCTCGCTGGTGAGGAGCAGGTCGCGCGCGTGACGGGAGCGGCCGAGGTAGAGCACGTAGCCGAGGTCGGCGAACGCGCTGTTGCTCTCCAGGCGCGAGCGGCGGTTCGCCGGCAGCGGGTTTTCCGAGTAGACGACGTAGCGCCGCCCCGGGCCCGCCTGGCGGTACTCGAAGCCGAGGCTGGGATGCTTGGCCCCGAGCATGTTGAGGATCTCAAGCGAGCCCGGAGCGCCCGCCGAACGGGCCACCGCCGCTCGCGCGGCCGGCGACGGAGCCGCGCCGACGACGGCCAGCGGTCGTGACGCCCCGGGCGTCCAGAGCGAGACCGAGGCGAACTGGCGGCCGGTGCCGACGAGCGGGGCGAGGAAGGCCTTGAAGCGGGCGGGGTCTCCCCCGGTCGCGTCCGCGAGCGCGGCCGCCGAGGCCAGCGGGGTCTGAACCGACGCCGAGGCGCCGCTCAGGACCAGGCCGACCTCTCGGACCCTGAGGTTCAGCAGACGCCGCTCGTTGTGGTGGTAGAGCACCAGCGAGGTGACCGCAAGGGCGGCCGTCACGAGCAGCCCCACCAGCAGCGCCGCCACCGCCGCGCCCGACGGGCGCCAGCGCTCGCTCACGCCAGGATGCGAAGCTCCCCCGTCGGTTTCCTGCACCGGTTGTTCTCCCGCGTCCACCCTCGACCGCCACCGTAGCGGCTTCATGGCTGTAGGCGTCGTGCGATGGTCACAGCGCCCGCGACGCGTAGGAGGAGGGGTTCGTTGCGCGTCGCGAGCACCATGCCAACTGCCTCTCCTCCGGGACTGCCGAGGTGGAAGATCGGCCCGGATGCGCCTCGCCGGCGAGGCGTCCGAGATGCTGGGTACCCGCTCGGGCGACGTCTCAAAACGCGAGGCGGACGGATGCACCGGTGCCGCGCCGGTGAGTCCGCCCGCCTCGAGAGGGCTCGCAGTCTGAACCACGACGCCGGGACAGTCCAATAGGCGTTGTGGGCCGCGGCATAGGCGCCGCCTATCGCGGCGCTTCTGCAGCTAGCCTGCGTCCATGTCGAGCGCCCAAACCGCCGACGAGCGCCACGGAGCGCGGCGTTGAGCGCCACCTCGGCAGACGCCCACACGCAGGCGGGCCGGACTGCCTGGGCCCGCAACATGGCGGCGCCCGTCCGCGACTTCCTCGGCACCGAGACCGGGAGCGCCGTCGTCCTGCTGCTCGCGGCGCTGCTCGCGCTGGTGTGGGCCAATACGCCGCTGCGCCACTCATACGAGACGCTGTGGACGACCCGCCTGTCGATCCGGGTCGGCGGCGGCGAGGTCTCCGCCGACCTGCGCCACTGGGTCAACGAGGGGCTGATGACCGTCTTCTTCCTGGTCGTGGGACTCGAGGCGAAGCGCGAGCTCGACGTCGGCGAGCTGCGCGAAAGGAGCCGCGTCGCGATACCGGCGCTCGCCGCGATCGGCGGGATGGCCGTGCCGGTCGCGATCTACCTCGCGATCAATGCCGGCGGTCCGGGCGCCAAGGGGTGGGGCACGGCGATGTCGACCGACACCGCCCTCGCGCTCGGCGCGCTCGCGCTGCTCACTCCGCGCAGCGCGACGCGACTGCGCGTGTTCATGCTGACGCTCGCGGTCGTCGACGACCTCGCCGCGCTGCTCGTGATCGCGACGGTCTACACGACGAGCGTCTCGATGGTCCCGTTGATCGTCGCGATCGCGCTGTTCGCGGCGCTCGTGGCGCTCCGCTACGCGCCGCTCTGGAGGGGGCAGATATCGATCGTCCTCGCCGTCGCCCTGTGGGTCGCGTTGTTCAAGTCCGGGATCGACCCGGTGATCTCCGGCCTCGCGATCGGCCTGGTGACGAGCGCCTACCCGCCCTCGCGCGAGGACCTCGAGCGCGCCACCGAGCTAACGCGCTCCTTCCGCGAGCAGCCGACGCCTGACCTGGCGCGGTCGGCCCAGCTCGGCGTGCTCGCGGCGATCTCGCCCAACGAGCGGTTGCAGTACAGCCTGCACCCGTGGAGCAGCTACGTGATCGTGCCGCTGTTCGCGCTCGCCAACACGGGCGTGCACCTCAGCGGCGGGCTGTTGGAAGCGGCCGTCGGCTCGCCGGTGACGCTCGGCATCTTCTTCGGGTACGTGGCGGGCAAGCCGATCGGCATCGCGGGCGCCTCCTGGGCGGCCACGCGGCGCGCCCTGGGCGGCACCCGGCCGACGCTCAGCTGGCCGATCCTGTGGGTCGGGGGCACGATCGCGGGCGTCGGCTTCACCGTCTCGGTGCTGATCGCGAGCCTCGCCTTCCACGGCCAGCGCCTGGCCGAGGCGAAGCTCGGCGTGCTCGCCGGGGCGGTCGTCGCGCCGCTGCTCTCGTGGCTGCTGATCCGCGCGATCGCGCGCATGCCCGCGGCCGTCCGCGCGCGCCAGATCGCCGGCACCGCCGACGACCTGCTCGACCTCGCGGTCGACGTCGACCCCGAGCGCGACCACATCCGCGGGCCGCACGACGCGACCGTCACGATCGTCGAGTACGGCGACTTCGAGTGCCCGTACTGCGGGCGGGCCGAGACGACGATGCGCGAGCTGCTCGGCTCGGTCGAGACGGACCTCCGCTACGTCTGGCGCCACCTGCCGCTCAACGACGTCCACACCCACGCCCAACTCGCCGCCGAAGCCGCAGAGGCGGCCGCCGCGCAGGGCAGCTTCTGGGAGTACTACGACAGCCTGTTCGCCGACCAGGGCGCGCTCGGCACCCGCGACCTGATCCGCCGCGCGCAGGAGCTCGGCCTCGACACGGACCGCTTCACCGCCGAGCTGCGCCGCCACGACTTCGCCTCGCGGGTCGCCGAGGACGTGGCGAGCGCGGATGAAAGCGGCGTGTCGGGAACCCCGACGTTCTTCATCAACGGGCGCCGCTACCAGGGCGCCTACGACGTTCAGACGCTCTCCGCGGCGGTGCGCGCGGCGCGCCTGCGCAGCAGCGCCCTCGCGGCCGCCGCCGTGTGAGAGCGTAGGCGGGCCGGGGCGCCGCCAACTCCTTCGCGCGGTCGGCTAGTGTGCGAGTTGCATGGACGATCAGCGCATCCTCAGCCGGATCGAGGCTCTCGTCGCCGAGGAGCACAAGCTGCAGAACGACGAGGGCGGCGCGGCCGGCGACGTGCAGCTGGCCGAGGACCGGGAGCGGCTGGAGGCGGTGACGCTCGAGCTCGACCGGTGCTGGGACCTGCTCAGGCAGCGACGTGCGTTGCGCGCGGCGGGGGCCAACCCCGACGACGCCGAGCCGCGCGACTCGGACACCGTAGAGCGCTACCTGCAGTAGGCGCCGTGATCGTCGTCCACGCCGACGTGTTCGCCCAGATCCCGCAGCGGGAGGGCGTGCGCGAGGCGATGCTCCTCGCCCAGCGGGCGGCGCGCGAGCAGGACGGCTGCGTCTCCTTCCAGTTCGCCGAGGCCCTCGACGAGCCGGGCCACTTCGTCGCGGTCGAGCGCTGGCGCGACGGCGCGGCGCTCGAGGCCCACTTCCGCTCCTCGTCCTTCCAGGCCTACGAGGAGGCGGTCACGCCGCTGCTGGTCCGCGACTCCGAGGTTCTCGTGCTCACCGCGCAGGAGGAGCTGCGGCCGGTCGACTCCTCCCCCCTGGATCTGCGGCAGGACGACTGAGCGCGCTCGCGGGGATCTCGCCGAGGGACTGGCTGCCCGTAGCCTCGCGCCCGGCGCTGCTGCGAGCGGTCCGCGCGACGCTCGTCGTCTGCGGTCTGTTCGCGCTCACCGACCGCGCGATCGGGAACCTCCAGATCGCCCTGTTCGCGGCCTTCGGGAGCTTCGCGACGCTGGTGCTCGCCTCCTTCTCCGGCGGGCGCGCCGAAAAAGCCCGCGCGCACCTGCTGCTGGCGCTCGCCGGCAGCGCGCTGCTCTCGATCGGCACCGCCGTGAACTCCTCGATCGCGGCGGCCGCGCTCGTCACCGTCCCGGTCACCTTCGCGGTCTTCTTCGCCGGGGTGCTCGGCCCGAACGCCGCGACCGGCGCCCTCGGGGCGATGCTCTCCTACGTGCTCCCGGCGGCCTCGCCGGGGACCGTCTCGATGATCCCCGATCGCCTCCTGGGCTGGTGGATGGCCTCTGCGTGCGGGACCATTGCGGTGCTCGCGCTCTCCTCGGAGCCCGAGGCCGACCCGTTGCGTCGCGCCGCGACGCGCAGCGCGCGCGAGCTATCGCGGCTGCTCGCCGCGGCGCTCGAGGGCCCGGTCGGGGAGGAGCGGATGAAGGGCGCCGTCGAGGCCAAGCACTCGCTGCTCGGGCTGTTCAGCGCGACGCCGTTTCGCCCGCTCGGGCTCGGCGCCGCCGATCAGGCGCTCGCCGACGTCGTCGAGCTGCTCGAGTGGTGCACCTCGCTCGTCGTGGACGCCCTGCGCGAGCACCCCGACCTGCGCGACGCCGAGCCGCCCGATCGGGCTCTGATCGCGGCCTCGGCACAGACCCTCGGGGAGATCGGAGAGCTGCTCGACGGCGTGCGCGCGATGCCGGACCTGGAAAGACTCGAGCGGTTGCGCCGAGCGGGCCTGTCCGCGGCGGAGCGCCTCGCACCCGACGAGAGCGACTTCCGCGCGCACGCTCAGCTCTCCTTCCACGCCCAGGCGATCGCCGCGTGCGCCCTGGCGACCGGCGCCGAGGCGGCCGTGGCAGAGCGGCTCGCGGCGCCCGCCTGGCGAGAGCGCCAGCGCGAGCGCTACGAGGGGTTGCGCGACGCCGGCCGCGCCCGGGTCGCGAGCGCCGCGGCGGCGGCCGCCCGTCACGCGAGCGTCCGCTCGGTCTGGTTCATCAACAGCCTGCGCGCCGCCGCGGCGCTCGGCGCAGCGGTCGCGGTCGCCGACCTGAGCAGCGTCCAGCACGGCTTCTGGGTGGTGCTCGGGACGCTCTCGGTGCTGCGCAGCAACGCCGCCTCGACCGGCGCGACGGCGCTGCGCGCGCTCGGCGGCACCGCGATCGGGTTCATCGTCGGCGGCGCTCTGCTGGTCGCGATCGGAGACGCCGAGACGGCGCTGTGGGTCGCGCTTCCCTTCTCGGTGTTCCTCGCCGCCTACTCCCCGGGCACGGCGCCGTTCGCCGTCGGCCAGGCCGCCTTCACCGTGACCGTCGCGGTGCTCTTCAACCTGCTCGCGCCCGTCGGCTGGAAGGTCGGGATCCTGCGCATCGAGGACGTCGCGATCGGCTGCGCCGTCAGCGTCCTGGTCGGCGCGATGTTCTGGCCCCGCGGCGTCGCCGCCGTCGTCGGCGACGACCTGGCCGACGCCTATCGGGCGGGCGCGGCCTACCTGTCCGAAGGAGTCCGCTTCACGGCCGGCCTGAGCACCGACGAGCCGGCCGGAGCGCACGCCGCCGTCGCGTCCGCCCAGCGCCTCGACGACGCGCTTCGCGGCTTCCTCGCCGAGCAGGGCTCAAAGAGGATCCGCCGCGTCGAGCTGTGGCGCCTGGTCGGCGGCACGCTGCGCCTGCGTCTGACCGCGCAGGCGATCGCCCGGATCCCGCCCGACGCGGCCGGCGTCGCCGAGGTCGCGTCGGCGCTCGAGCGCCGGGTGGAGGTGCTCGACGGCTGGTACGCGCGGCTGGCCCAGCAGCTCGATCGCCCGCGCGGCCTGCCGCCCGCGACCCTCTCGCCGCCGACGCTCGGGCCGGAGACCGTCGTTCACGAGGGCAGCGGCTCGCACTACACGGTCTGGCTCTGCGAGCACCTCGACCATCTCGCCGAGCACCTCGACGAGCTGATCGCGCCGGCCCTGCGGATCGCCGAGCTGCGCCGCGCGCCCTGGTGGCGCTAGCTCGACCGAGCCGGCCCGCTCGCTCGTTCGCGGAGGCTCGCTCAGCCCTCGGCCGAGGATCCGCGACCCGAGCTGCGACGTGCGGGTTTGGCGGCGCTGTTGCTCGGCGCCTTCACGGGCGCCTTGGCGCGACGCGCGGGCTTGGCGGCGCTCTTGCTCGGCGCCTGCGCGCGACGCGCGGGCTCAGCGCCGTTCCTGCGCGCCGCCTTCGCAGACGCCTTCGCGCGACGCGCGGGCTCGGCGGCGCTCTTGCTCGGCTCCTTCGCGCGCCGCGGGGCAGGCATCACGCCCTCGATCTCCTGCAGAGCCTCGCCCATGTAGATCGCGAGACGCTGCAGGTGGGGCATCGTGTCGCGCGCGCCGGTGAACCCGAAGTTGAGCGTCCCCGCGTAGCTCACGCACGTGATGTTGAGCGCGTTGCCGTGCGTCAGCAGCGAGAGTGGGAACAGCGAGTCGAGCCGGGAGCCGTTCATGTACAGCGGCTCCGTCGGGCCGGGAACGTTCGAGATCGCGACGTTGAAGGGAACCGGCGCGCGACCGCCGAGGCCGAGCATCAGCGCGGCCACGTAGGGCCCGTTCATCAGCAGCGTGTAGGAGGTCCGCGCCTCCGGCGGGATCCGGCTCAGGTGCTCCTTGGCCTCACGCGTCGAGCGCGCGATCGCGCGCAGCCGCTCGAGCGGGTTCGCGACGTTCGTGCCGAGCTCGGCGATCATGATCCCGATCGCGGTGCCCATCGACTGATCCGAGTCGTCCCTCAGGTTCACCGGGATGCCCGCCGTCAGGGGCCGCTCGGGGAGCCGCGCGTGCTCGAGGAGATAGCGGCGCAGCGCCGTCCCGCTGAGGTAGAGGACGACGTCGTTGAGCGTGCAGTCGAACGTCGCCGCGATCCGCTTCACGCGCGCGAACTCGTATTGCTGGGTGGCGAAGCGCCGCTGGCCTCCCAGCTTGCCGCCGAGCGCCGAGGAGGGCGAGCGGTAGGGCGCCTGCAGCGAGCGGCCGTCGACGGCTGCCACGGCCAGATCGAGCGCGGCCCGCGACAGGCCGCCCGCGGCCGCGGCCCCCTCGCGCAGCAGGCCGAGGGGCTGCGCCAGCGGACCGGCGCCGTCGCGAGACCCCTCACGCGACGGACGCTCGCCAGCGCCGACGGTCCAGAACGACGGGGTCCCGCGCTCCGCGGGGTCGCCTGAGAGCGTGCGGATGATCAGCCGCATCGCGCTCACCCCGTCGACCAGCGAGTGGTGGATCTTCGAGTACATCGCGAAGCGGTTGCCTTCGAGGCCCTCGATCAGGTGGACCTCCCACAGCGGGCGCTGCATGTCGAGCTCGTTGCTGTGCAGCCGGGAGACCAGCACGCCGAGCTCGCGCTGGCCGCCGGGATGGGGCAGCGCCGAGTGGCGCACGTGGTAGTCCAGGTCGACGTCGTGGACCTGGCGCATCGCCGGCAGGCGCGACCCGAGCACGGGGAGCTCGACCAGCTTCAGGTTCCACGGCGGCGGGATCGTCCGTACCTCCCGCATCTGCGCGAACAGCTTCCCGAGGTAGTCCTCGGGGGCGTCCGGGGGCAGCGTGAACTCGAACAGCCCGCCGACGTGCATCGGCGTGTCACGCGACTCGATCGCCAGCCAGGCGGCGTCGACAGGCGAAACCCGCTGCATCTCCTGCATTCTCCCTTCGCCCCCTCCCCTTGGTGGCCGGGTAGACCGGCAGCCTAGCGGCTGCGTGTCAGGAGGGACGACGCGTGAGGATCACGACCGGGATCTCCCGGTCGGTGCGCTGCTGGTAGGAGTCGTAGTCGGGCCAGACCTCGACCATCGCCTTCCAGAGACGCTCGCGCTCCTCGCCCTCGGCGACGGTCGCCCGCACCGGGATCTCCTGCTCGCGCACCTGGATCATCGCGTTGCCGTCGGCGCTCAGGTTCTGAAACCACGACGGATGCTCGGGCGCGCCGCCCTTGGAGGCGACGATCACCCACCGGTCGCCGTCGGCGCGGTGGATCAGCGGGGTGGTGCGCAGCTCGCCCGAGCTCCGTCCCCGCGTCGTCAGTAGGAGGATCTCGGTCCCGCGCCAGTGGTAACCGCGCTCGCCGCCCGTCTCGCGATAGACGCGAACGTGCTCCGCGCCGAACAGATCGTCGTCCGATGACGCCATCGAGCGAAGTGTAGCCGCGGCCGATCCCAGTCCCTATGATTCGGCCTTGGCGTCGTAACGGCCTGGAGGGCCGACCGGCGAGAGGGCCATGAGGAGACCAGGGGGCCAGATGTCCTTTTTGACCATGGAGGGGCGCGGTCGCGCGGCAATCGCGGCACGACGCGGGCGCTCGCCGAGGCATGCTCTCACGAGGCTCGCCCTGACCGTGACGATCGCCGTGACGCTGCTCGGCGCACTCGCGGGCGTCGCGACGGCCAGCCCCCAGGGCGCGGGCGTCGGCGCCAAACCGCTCGCCTCGGGCGCACCGAAAATCACCCTCCAGCCGTCCAACGCGACGGCCGAAGAAGGCCAGCCCGCGAGCTTCACCTCGACCGCCTCCGGGTCGCCGACGGTGCAGTGGGAAATGGCTCCCGCGGGCTCGGAAGTCTTCGCGCCGGTCGAAGGCGCGACGAGCACGACCTACACGATCGCCTCCACGCTCGTCGCCGAAACCGGCCGCAAGTTCCGCGCCGTCTTCAAAAACGCCGAAGGGGTGGTGACGAGCAAAGCCGTGACGCTCACGGTCACCCGCAAGCCGTTCGTGACCAAGCAGCCGGTCGACGCCAACTCCGTCGAAGGCGGGGAAGCGACGTTCGAAGCGCTCGCGGGCGGGACGCCGGCGCCGACGACGCAATGGCAGGAGTCGACCGACGGCGGCAAAACGTTCAAAAACCTGACGGGCGTCACGCAGAGCACGCTGAAGCTGAAAAACGTGCCGAAAACCGACGACGGCTTCCAGTTCCGCGCCGTCTTCAAAAACAGCACCGGCGAAGCCACGAGCGAAGCGGCGACGCTGCACATCGTCGAAGTCCCCCAGATCACGACCCAGCCGCTCGACACGACCGTGATCGAAGGCGAAAGCGCGAGGTTCAACAGCGGCGCGCACGGCAACCCCGCGCCGACCGAGCAGTGGGAAGTCTCCACCGACGGCGGCAAAACCTTCCAGGCGGTCGAAGGCGCGACCTCGACCGAACTGATCGTCCCCGCTACGACCGTCTCGGAGAACGGGTTCCGCTACCGCGCCGTGTTCACGAACGTCGCAGGCTCGGCCACGACCAGCGCTGCGAAGCTCACCGTCGAGGGCCGGCCCGTCGTGACCGAACAGCCGCAGAGCGAAACCGTCTCGCCCGGCGCGACGGTGAACTTCAAAGTGGCCGGCACGGGCCTGCCGACGCCGACGATCCAGTGGGAACGCTCCAGCGACGAAGGCGCCACCTGGAGCGCAGTCTCGGGAGCGACCTCGGCCACGCTGACGATCGCGAGCGCGCAGCTGTCCGAAAGCGGCCAGCAGTACCGGGCCACGTTGAAAAACCCGGCCGGCTCGGCGACCAGCGAAGCGGCGCTGCTGACCGTTTCGGCGACCAACTACCGCGCCTACGGGTGGGGCCTGAACAACCACGCCCAGGCCGGGGTCGCGGCGAGCGAAACGTATGTGCTGAACCCCACCCCGATCTCCAGCCTGCACTTCGTCACCGAAGTCGCGGCGGGCCGAAACCACAGCCTCGCGCTGCTGGCCGGCGGGACCGTCGAGTCGTGGGGCTCGAACGCCTTCGGCCAGCTCGGCGACGCAGGCGCGACTCAGACGGCGACCCCGATCGCGGTCGAACACCTCCGCGGCGTGAAGGCGATCGCCGCGGGCAACAACCACAGCGTCGCGCTGCTCAAGGACGGCACCGTCGAGACTTGGGGCGACAACGAAAGCGGCCAGCTCGGCGACAACTCGAAAGCGGAAAGCGAAGTCCCCGTCGCCGTCGGCGGCCTGAGCGGCGTGACCGCGGTCGCGGCGGGCGGCGAACAGACCTTCGCGCTGCTCTCCAACGGGACGGTCGAGGCATGGGGCAACAACGAACGGGGACAGCTCGGCATCGGCAGCGCGAAAACCGCGGACACGCCGACGCTCGTGAAAAACCTGACGGGCGTCGTCGCGATCTCCGCGGGCCGCACGTTCACGATGGCGCTGCTCTCGAACGGGACCGTCGAGACGTGGGGCGACGACGAACACGGCCAGCTCGGCAACGGCGCGCTCTGGGAAGAAGAAAGCGAAAAAACGGAAGAAGTGGGCCGGTTCTCGAACACGCCCGTGGCGGTCGACGGCCTGAGCGGCGTCAAGGCGATCGCGGCCGGGAGCACCCACGCGCTCGCGCTGCTCGAAGACGGGACCGTCGTCGGGTGGGGAGATGACCGAGAAGGCCAGATCGGCAACGGCGCGCAGGAAACGGCGGTCCCGCACCCGGTCCCGGCGGGCGGCCTCACGGCCGTCGAACAGATCGCGGCTGGCGAACAGGACAGCGCCGCGATCCTGAAATCGGGCGAACTCTTCACTTGGGGCATGAACAACCTCGCGAGCCTCGGCCTCGGCACGCGCACCGAAGCCGTCGCGACGCCGTCGCACGTGACGACGCTCGGGATGGTCGCCGGCGTCTCCTCGGGCAGCTCGCAGATGATCGCGTTCGGAGAACAGCAGCCGAGCGTGACGGCGGTCTCGCCGGCGAACGGGCCCACCGCGGGCGGCGTCGAAGTGACGATCACGGGCACCAACCTCAGCCAGGCGACGGGCGTGACGTTCGGCGCGACGGCGGCGAGCTCCGTGCAGGTGCTCTCCGCGACGACGGTCACCGCGATCGCGCCCGCGCACGCGGTGGGCACGGTCGACGTGAGCGTCGTGACGCCGACCGGGGCGACCCCGGCGGTGCCCGCCGACCGCTTCACCTACCAGGCGCGACCCGAAGTCACGAAGCTCTCGCTGAAGGGCGGTCCGGCGACCGGCGGCACGGTCGTCACCGTCACCGGCACCGGCTTCGCCGGCCCCGTCTCGGTCAGCTTCGGCGGCGTTCCCGCGACCGCTGTCACCGTGAGCTCCCCGACCTCGCTGACCGCGACCTCGCCCGCCAACGTGTCGGGCACGCTCGACGTGACCGTCACGACCACCGGCGGAACGAGCGCGACCAGCTCGAAGGACCGCTTCAAGTACGCACCGGTCGTCCTCTCTGTGACGCCGGCGAACGGACCCCTCGCGGGCGCCAACACCGTGACGCTCACCGGCGCCGGCTTCGCTCCCGGAACCGGCCTGACGAAGATCAAGTTCGGCAAAGGGGCGTCGAAATCGGTCGTCTGCGAAAGCACGTCGACCTGCACCGTCGTCGTGCCCGCCGGCAAAGCGCTCGGAACGGTCGACGTGCTCGCCCAGGCCAACAAAGCCAAGAGCACGGCCACCGAAGGCGACCGCTACACCTACGAATAGCGGCGGGGTCCCCTCAGCCGGTGAAGACCCTGGAGAGCGACTCGGCGACGCAGACGGGCTTCTCGGCACCCTCGCGCTCGAACGTCAGCTCGGTCGTGATCTGCGCGCCGCCGGGGATCTCGTCGACCGCCGCGAGCCTCGCGCGCATCCTGACCTTCTCGCCGACCGGCAGCGGCGACGGGAAGCGGACCTTGTTCAGGCCGTAGTTCAGGCCGAACGCGAAGCCCTCGAAGGAGAACATGTCGTAGGAGAAGCGGGGCGCGAGCGAGAGCGTGAAGTAGCCATGCGCGATCGTCCCGCCGAACGGGGTCTGCTTGGCGCGCTCGACGTCGACGTGGATCCACTGGTCGTCGCCCGTGACCCGGGCGAACTCGTCGATGTCCTCCTGGGTGACGAGGCGCCAGTCGCTGACCCCAAGCTCCTTGCCGACGTACTCCTTGACCTCCTCGAGGCCGGTCAGGGTGAGCATCGCGGTGGGTTCTCCTTCTCTTCGGCGGTGCGGGCCGCGGGTGCGGCCCCGGTCGGAGCTGGACCCTACAGACGGCACGCCGCGCATGGACACGGCCTGCGCAGGGAATAGGCTCATGCAGTGGATCCTCAACCAGCACCCGCGGCCGGCGAGCCCGTAGCGCTTCCGGGCGGCCCCGCGGGCAACGGCGCCGCCCGGCGGCCCCGGCGATGGGTCCTCGACTTTGCCGAAGGCTCGCGCGAGCTGCGCGACCTGCTGGGCGGGAAGGGGGCGAACGTCGCCGAGATGACCCGCGTGCTCGGCCCCGAGCGGGTCCCCGCGGGGTTCACGATCACGACCGAGGCGTGCGTGGCCTACATGGAGGCGCGCAGCTTCCCCGAGGGGCTCGAGGACGAGGTCGCCGCGGCGCTCGGGCGGCTCGAGGCGCTGGCCGGGCGGCGCCTCGGCGACGCCGCCGACCCGCTGCTCGTGTCCGTCCGCTCGGGCGCCCGCGAGTCGATGCCGGGCATGCTCGACACCGTCCTGAACCTCGGTCTGAACGACGAGACGGTGCAGGGGCTGGCCGCCCGCTCGGGCGACGAGCGCTTCGCCTGGGACTCCTACCGGCGCTTCGTGCAGATGTACGGGAACGTCGTGCTGGGCATCGCCGGCGAGCGCTTCGAGGAGGCGATCGCGGCCGCCAAGTCGGCGCGCGGCGTGACGCTCGACACCGAGCTGGACGCGGCCGCGCTGCGCGAGCTGACGGCCCGCTTCAAGAGCTTCTACGAGTTCCCGTCCGACCCCCGAGAGCAGCTGCGGGGCGCGATCCGCGCCGTGTTCGACTCCTGGCAGGGCGAGCGCGCGATCGCCTACCGGCGGATCAACTCGATCCCCGACGAGTGGGGCACCGCGGTCAACGTCCAGCAGATGGTGTTCGGCAACATGGGCGAGACGAGCGGCAGCGGCGTCGCCTTCTCGCGCGACGAGGTGACGGGCGCGCCCGAGCCCTCCGGCGACTTCCTGTCCAACGCCCAGGGCGAGGACGTCGTCTCGGGCGTGCGCACGCCCCGCGACCTCTCCGAGCTGCGCGACTGGCTGCCCGCCGTCCACGCCCAGCTGCTCGAGATCCTCGCGAGGCTCGAGCAGCACTACGGCGACATGCAGGACACCGAGTTCACCGTTCAGGAGGAACGGCTCTACATGCTGCAGACGCGCAACGCCAAGCGCCCCGCTCAGGCGGCCGTTCGCTTCGCCGTCGACGCGGTCGCCGAGGGCCTGCTCGACCGCGAGCGGGCGATCCAGACGATCGACCCGTCGGCGCTCGACGCGCTGCTGCACCCGACCTTCGACCCGGCCGCGCCGTTCGAGGTGATCGCGCGCGGCGTGGCGGCGTCTCCCGGCGCCGCCAAGGGCGAGATCGTGCTGAGCGCCCAGGACGCCGTGCGGGCCGGCGAGGAAGGGCGCGAGGTGATCCTCGTGCGGTCCTTCACGGAGGCCGACGACGTCGCGGGCTTCCACGCCGCCCGCGGCATCCTCACGAGCGAGGGCGGGAAGGCCAGCCACGCGGCGCTCGTGGCGCGCGGCATGGGCCGACCGGCGGTGACGGGCGCGAGCGAGGTCGAGATCGACTCCGCCGCGGGGCTCGTGCGGATCGGCGAGCGGACGCTGCGCCCCGGGGACCGGATCGCGATCGACGGCAGCCACGGGACGATCACGACCGACGACGTCCCGCTCGTCGAGCCCCAGGTCTCCGAGCACCTGCAGACCGTGCTCGCGTGGTGCGACGAGCTGCGCACGCTCGGCGTGCGGGCCAACGCCGACACGCCGACCGACGCCCGCAAGGCGATCGAGCTCGGCGCCGAAGGGATCGGGCTGTGCAGGACCGAGCACATGTTCCTCGGCGAGCGCCAGCCGCTGATGGCCGACGTGATCATGGCCGACGGCGACGCCGCCCGCGAGGCGGCGATCGCGCGCCTGCGGCCCCTGCAGGAAGCCGACTTCGAGGAGATCCTCCACGCGCTCGGCGGGCGCCCGATCACCGTCCGCCTGCTCGACCCGCCGCTGCACGAGTTCCTACCGCCCCCCGAGAGCCTCCCGGAGGGGTCGCCCGAGCGCCGCCGCGTCGAGCAGCTTCAGGAGTCCAACCCGATGCTCGGCACCCGCGGCGTGCGGCTCGGGCTGCTGTTCCCGGCGTTGTACGAGATGCAGGTGCGGGCGCTGTTCGCGGCCGCCGCGCGCGTGCCGGACAGCGACGTCGAGGTGATGGTGCCGCTCGTTGCCTACGAGCGCGAGCTCGAGCTGATGCGGGGATTGGTCGAGCGGGTCGCCTCGGAGGTCGGCGTCGACGGACCGGAACGGCTGAAGATCGGGACGATGATCGAGCTGCCCCGAGCCTGCCTGCAGGCCGACCTGATCGCGACCGACGCCGACTTCTTCTCCTTCGGCACCAACGACCTCACCCAGACCACCCTCGGCTTCTCCCGCGACGACATCGAGGGCCGGGTGCTGGCCCGCTACATCGACGTCAGGATCCTCGACCGCTCGCCGTTCGAGACGCTCGACACGCCCGGCGTGGGACAGCTGATCAGGATGGGTGCGTGGCTCGGGCGCAAGACGAAGCCGGAGCTCTCGCTCGGCGTCTGCGGCGAGCACGGTGGAGACCCCGACTCGATCGAGTTCCTCAACGGCTCGGGGATCGACTACGTCTCCTGCTCCCCATACCGCGTCCCGATCGCGCGCGTCGCGGCGGCGCAGGCGGCGATCCGCGCCCGCGCGCCTCAGACCGCCGCGAACGGCGCCACGTAGCGCAGGAAGGACTCGACCTCCAGACCCGTCCCGGTCGCACGCTCGACCAGCGGGACCGTGTCCAGGCGGCGGCCGTGGCGGTGGACGCGATCGCCCAACCACCGCTTGATCGGCTCGACCTCGCCGCGCTCGAGATCCTCGGCGCGAGGCCCGATCTCGCGCTCCATCGCCTCCCACATCGAGGCCGCGATCAGGCAGCCCATCGCGTAGCTCGGGAAGTAGCCGAACGCCCCCTCGCTCCAGTGCACGTCCTGCAGGCACCCGAGCGCGTCGGAGGGCACGTCCAGGCCGAGCAGGCGCTTGACCCCGTCGCGCCAGGCTGCGGGGAGATCGGCGACGCCGAGGTCGCCGTCGATCAGCGCCAGCTCGAGCTCGAAGCGCAGCACGATGTGCAGCGGGTAGGTCAGCGGGTCGGCCGAGACCCTGATCAGCGACGGCGCGACCGCCACGAGCGCGCCGTGCAGCTCGCCCGCGCCGATCTCGAAGCCGGCCGCGCCGAGCCCCTCGACGAGCACCGTCGCGAACGCCGGGTGGCGCGCGACGTGGTTCTCCCACAGCTTGCTCTGCGACTCGTGGATCGACATCGAGGTGCCGGCGCCGAGGTTCGTGCGGTCGAGCGCCGGGTCGATCTGCAGCTCGTAGAGAGCGTGGCCGAACTCGTGCAGCGAGCTCAGCAGCGACTCGATGCCGCCGTCCTCGTAGCGGGTCGTCATGCGCTGGTCGGTGCGCGCCATCGAGGCGGAGAACGGGTGAGCGGAGGTGTCCAGCCGCCAGCTCTCGCCGTCAACGCCGACCCGCGCCATGATCGTCTCGACCGCGCGCTGCTGGACCTCGCGCGGGACCGCCGGCTTCTCGATCGCCGCGCGTGCGCTCGCCTCCTCGACGAGCGGTGTCAGCCGCGAGCCGAGCTCGGAGAAGAGCCGGCGCAGCTCGTCCGTGCGCAGGCCGAAGTCGAAGTCGTCGATCAGCGACTGGTAGACGCCGCGCCCTTCCTCGTCAAGGCAGCGGCCGTAGGCGCGGGCCAGCTCGATGTTCCGCTCGAGCGCTGGCGCGAACGCGGCGAAGTCGTCGGCGGCCCGCGCGGCCTGCCAGCTCTCCTGGCCGTCGGCGTGCGCCTTGGAGAGCTCGGCGGCGAGATCGGTCGGGACGCGCCGCGCCCGCTCCCAGTCGCGGCGGGCGAGCCTGACGACGTCGCGCTCGAGCTCCGGCAGCTCGCCGACCTCGAGCTCCGCGAGCAGCTCGCCGATCTCAGGGGCGGTCGCGTGATCGTGGAGGATCCGCGCCAGCGTGCCGGCCTGATGGACGCGTCCGGCGGCGCCGCCGGGGGGCATCATCACGAGCTGGTCCCACCCCGCGAGCGTCTGCAGCGCTTTCAGATCGGCGAGCTCCGAGAGGCGATCTGAGAGCTTGCGCATCGCGGTCATCTGTGAAGCCTATGTGCTGGAGATGTCAAACCGCCTCGCGGTCGCGTGCGAGTCAGTCGAATCCGCGTACTTCTGGCTCCTTCCGAGGCGTGCTTTCGGGCGCCAGCTCGGGAGCGGTCGAATGAACCCCGCGGCGAGGCTCGGGCTCAGGCCGCCGCGCCCGCTGCAGCGGCGGGCTCCGCCACAGTTCGCCCGGGCCCCCCGCGGCGGCGCGCTAGCTCAGGCCGCCGCGCCGGCCGTAGCGGCGGGCTCGGCCACGGCCCGGCCGTGCCTGATCAGGTCGGCGGCCCGCTCGGCCAAGGCGATCGTCGGCGCGTTCGTGTTGCCGCGGGGGACCTTCGGCATCACCGAGGCGTCGACCACGCGCAGACCCTGCAGGCCGTTCACGCGCAGCTCGGCGTCGACCACAGCCTCCGCGTCGGTCCCCATCCGGCAAGTGCCGACCGGGTGGTAGACGGCGAACGTGGTGCGCGCCGCGTGCGCGCGGATCGCCTCGTCGCTGTCCCCGTCGGGAACGTTGAAGGGCTCGGCCGCGTAGGGCCGCATCGCCGGCTGCGCGCAGACGTCGAGCGCCAGGCGCAGGCCCGCGATCATCCGCTCCATGTCGTTGCCGCTCGCGTAGAAGTCGTTGTGGATGATCGGCTTCGCCGTCGGGTCGGCCGAGGCGAGCCGCACGTTGCCGCGGCTGTGCTGGGTCAGCAGGCACGGGGACACCCACACGCCGTGCGCCTCCGGGTCCCGCATCCCCTCCTCGACGATGTGGACGGGGGCGACGTGGAACTGGATGTCGGGCGCCGGGGCGCCCGCCTCGACGCGGGCGAAGCCGCCCGACTCGGCGAGGTTCGACGTGAACGGGCCGGTCTGGGTCGCTTCGAACTCCGCCAGCGCCTCGGGCTCGAGAGCCAGCAGCAGGCTCTCCGGCTCGGGGGTCGTCCAGACGAGCTGGGTCGCGGGGTGGTCGGAGAGGTTCTCGCCGACCGCGGGCTGGTCGAGCAGCACCTCGATCTCGCGCATCTGCAGGTGCTCGGCCGGGCCGACGCCGGAGAGCATCAGCAGCTGCGGCGAGTTGTAGGCGCCGCCGCAGAGGATCACCTCGCGCTCGGCGCGGTGCTCCTGGGCCTCGCCGAGGCGCGAGGCGACGACGCCGACCGCGCGGGTCCCGTCGAAGATCAGCCGTTCGGCGTGGGTGTGGGGCAGCACCGTCAGGTTGGGCCGCTCCATCGCGGGGTGCAGGTAGCAGACGGCCGTGCTCGCGCGCATGCCGCCGCGTTGGGTCACCTGGTAGATCCCCACCCCGTCCTGCTCGGGGCCGTTGAAGTCGGGGTTGCGCGCCAGCCCGGCCTGCTCGCCCGCGTCCACGAACGCCGCCGCGATGCGGTTCTTGGAGCGGCTCTCGGAGACCGCCAGCGGGCCGCCCGCGCCGTGCAGCTCGGAGGCGCCGCGCTCGTTGTCCTCGGACTTCACGAAGTACGGCAGCAGATCGGCCCACGCCCACCCGGGCACGCCCCATTCGTCGTAGTCGAGGGCGTTGCCGCGGATGTAGACCATCGCGTTGATCGAGGAGGATCCGCCGAGCACGCGGCCGCGGGGAAGGGTGATGCGGCGCCCGTCGCAGTGCGCCTCGGGCGCGGAGTGGTAGTCCCAGTCGACGTCGGTGGCGCCGAGCTGGAGGTAGCCGAGCGGGACGTGGATGTTCTCCTTCGTGTCCGGGGGGCCCGACTCGAGCAGCAGCACCTTCACGTCGGGGTCCTCGCTCAGCCTGGCGGCCAGCACGCAGCCCGCCGATCCCGCTCCGACGATCACGTAGTCGTACATCTGAAAGCCCTCCCTCTCGCGGCCGTTTCCCCCGGCCGAAGATACCGGACGGACGTGCCGCCCGGCTCAGGCGGCGCTCGGGGCCTGCTGCCCCGAAGCCAAGGCAGCGGTCTTCTGCTGCTCCGCCTCGGTCTCGACAGCCCGCATCGGCACGCCCGCCGCGGCGTAGGCCTCGGGGGCGTCGAGCGTCTCGGCCGCGAGCAGCGCGCGGGCGAGGCGCTCGAGCCGGTCGCGGTTCTCGCCGAGCAGGCGCGTCACCTCGGCGTGCGCGCCGGCGACGATCCGCTGCGTCTCGGAGTCGACGAGCTCCTGGGTGTGCTGGGAGGTCTCGCTCACGCCGGGAAGGAACGGGCCCTGGCCGTCGGCGGGCAGGACCGCGACCGGGCCGACCGCCTCGCTCATCCCCCACCGGCCGACCATGTGGCGCGCGATCTGGGTGAGCTGCTGGATGTCGGACTCCGCGCCGGTCGTGATCGACCCGTAGACGACTTCCTCCGCGACGCGCCCGCCGAGCGCGACGCGGATCTGGGCGTCGAGCTCCTGCAGGCTGTAGGAGACGCGGTCGCTGTCGGGGGTCGAGAGGGTGACCCCGAGCGCCATCCCGCGCGGGATGATCGAGACCTTTCGGACGGGGTCGGCGTCCGGCGTCAGCATGCCCACGAGGGCGTGCCCGGACTCGTGGTAGGCGGTCCGCTCGCGGTCGGCGGCGGACAGCAGGATGCCGCGCGGCGCCCCGAGCAGGATCTTCTCCAGCGAGTCTGTGAAGTCGGACATCTCGACCTTCTCGTGCCCGCGCCGGGCGGCCAGCAGCGCGGCCTCGTTGGCGAGGTTGGCGAGATCCGCGCCGACCATGCCGGGGGTGCTAGCGGCGATGCGGTCGAGGTCGACGGAGTCGGCGAGCGGGATCGAGCGCGTGTGGACCTTCAGGATCTCGACCCGTCCGGGGCGGTCGGGCGCCTGAACGGTCACACGCCGGTCGAAGCGCCCGGCCCGCAGCAGCGCCGGGTCGAGGATGTCGGGGCGGTTGGTCGCGGCTAGCACGACCACCGCCTGCGAGGACTCGAAGCCGTCGATCTCGGTCAGGATCTGATCGAGCGTCTGCTCGCGCTCGTCGTTGGCGCCGGTGATCGACGCCGAGCCCTGGCGGGAGCGTCCGATCGCGTCGAGCTCGTCGATGAAGATAATGCTCGGCGCTGCCTCCTTGGCCTTCGCGAACAGGTCGCGAACGCGCGAGGCGCCGACGCCGACGATCGCCTCGATGAACTCCGAGGCGGAGATCGAGAAGAAGGCCGCGTGGGCCTCCCCGGCGACGGCCCGCGCGAGCAGCGTCTTGCCCGTTCCGGGCGCGCCGGACAGGAGCACGCCGTGGGGCATGCGCCCGCCGAGACGCCCGTAGCGGTCCGGGTTTCGCAGGAAGTCGACGATCTCCGACAGTTCCGACTTCGCCTCGTCGATCCCGGCGACGTCCGCGAACGTGACGCGGATCGTCTCGGGATCGATCCGGCGCGCCCGCGAGCGTCCGAAGGAGCCGAGCGCCCCCATCCCGCCGGCGCCCGCCGCGGCGCGCCGCGCGAGCAGGATGAACAGGCCGACGATCAGCAGCGTCGGGCCGAAGCCGAGCAGCAGCTCGGCCAGCAGCGAGGTGCTCGAGGTCGTCGACTTGGCGTTGATCTCGACGCCCTTTTCCTGCAGCAGCGCCGAGAGCTGGCTGCCGTTCCAGAAGCTCGGCACCTGCGTGGCGAACAGCTTCGTGGGCTTCGCCTTCTTGCTCTTCGGCGGATAGGTGAGCTTCTGCCTGAAGGTCCCCTCCACGGAGTCGCCCTTGGAGGAGATCGCGCGCACCGTCCCGGCCTTGACCTGTTCCAGAAAGAACGGGCTGAACGGCACCGTCACGCGCTGTTCGCCGCTGCTCGGCTGGAACACGAGCACCGAGATCCAGTTCAGCGCGATCAGCGCGAGCACGAACCAGAGGAAGCCCGGACGCCGGTGCGGCGGCTTCTGCCCTGGCTGCTCGGGCATGCCGCGCCCGTCGGGCGCGGGCGCGACCTGCCAGCCACGCTTGTCGCGTGGCATCGGCGGATGCGCGTCGCTGCGCGAGGCCCCCTGCGGGTCCGGCTGCTCTGCCACCAGGCCATCCTACGCGGCGCGGCACGGCTTCGGGCTTTGAGCGAAGATCAGGGCGTGACCAAGCCCGAGCGTCTCGACCGCAGTGACTACGAGAAGGAGCTGCTGCGCCTGCAGACCGAGCTCGTCTACATGCAGGAGTGGATCGTCGCGCGGGGGCGGCGGCTGGTCGTCGTCTTCGAGGGCCGCGACACCGCCGGCAAGGACGGCGTGATCAAGCGCATCACCGCCTACCTGAACCCCCGCACGTGCCGCGTGGCCGCGCTCCCCTCCCCCGACGAGCGCGAGCGCACCCAGTGGTACTTCGCGCGCTACGCCCAGCATCTGCCGGCGGCGGGAGAGATCGTCCTGTTCAACCGCAGCTGGTACAACCGCGCCGGCGTCGAGCGCGTGATGGGCTTCTGCTCGCAGGCGGAGTACGAGGAGTTCCTGCGCTTCTGCCCGCAGTTCGAGCAGTCGCTTCAGAACGAAGAGATCCAGCTGATCAAGTACTGGCTGTCGGTCAGCGACGAGGAGCAGGAGCGCCGCTTCGAGAAACGGCTCACAGATCCCCGCAAGCGCTGGAAGTTCAGCCCGGTCGACCTGCAGTCGCGTGCGCGCTGGGTCGACTACGCCGAGGCCAAGGACCGCATGTTCGCGCGCACCGACACCGACCACAGCCCCTGGTACGTGGTCGAGGGCGACGACAAGCGGAGCGCGCGGCTGAACCTGATCGGCCACCTGCTCTCGCTCGTCCCGTACGAGCAGATGCCGGCGCCGGACAACGTGAAGCTGCCGCCCCGCCAGCGTCGGAAGTACCACCGCCCGCCGAAGGCCGGCGAGCGCGCGGTGCCGGTCCGCTACGAGGTGCATTGACGTGGCGGCTCCCGTGCGGAGAGAATCGCCGCCGTGCCCGTGAGCAGCCTGATCCGAGGTCCCGGAGAGATCTCGAGCGCGTGGCTCGACGCGGTGCTCGGCGCGACGGGTCACGAGCTGCTCGGCAGCGAGCGGATCGGGACGGGCCAGATGAGCCAGAACCACCGCGTCCGCTACCTCGACCCCGACGGGTCGGCGGCGACGCTCGTCGTGAAGCTCGCCTCCGACGATCCGATGAGCCGCGCGACGGGCGTCGGGATGGGCGCCTACCACCGCGAGATCGCCTTCTACCGGGAGCTCGCGCCGCGGATCGGCGGGCCGCTCGCGCCCTGTCTGCTCGCCGAGTACGACGCTGCCGACGGCTGGTTCACGCTCGTCCTCGGCGACATCGCCGGGGCCGTCCAGGGCGACCAGATCGCCGGCTGCGGACTCGCGCAGGCGCGGATCGCGATGGAGACGCTCGCCCTCGTCCACGCGCCCGTGCTCGGCGAGGTGACGGTCGGCACGGCCGAGTTCCTCAACCAGCCCAATCCGCTCGATCAGGGACTGCTCACGCAGCTGCTGCCCGGGTTCCTCGAGCGCTACGGGCCGCAGATCTCAGACGAGCACGCCGAGCTCTGCCGGCGCTTCGTCGCGAGCCTCGACGCGTGGGCCGCCGACCGGCGCCCCCCGCTCGGCCTCGTCCACGGCGACTACCGCCTGGACAACCTGCTGTTCGCCGAGGAGCGCGCCGTCGTCGTGGACTGGCAAACGGTCAGCTGGGGGCCGGCGCTGCTCGACGCCTCCTACTTCATCGGCGGCTGCCTGGACGCCGAGACGCGCCGCGCGGGCGAGCGCGAGCTGCTCGCGACCTATCACGAGGCGCTCACCGGGCTCGGCGTGCGGGGGCTCTCCCTCGAGCAGTGCTGGGAGGAGTACCGCAGGCTCTGCTTCCACGGGCTGCTGATGACGATCGCCGCCTCGATGGTCGTCGTACGCACCGAGCGGGGCGATGAGATGTTCATGAGCTGGTTCGCCCGCAACGCCCAGCAGGCGATCGACCTCGAGGCGGTCGAGCTGCTGCCCGAGCCGCGCAGCGGACGGCTGCCCGCGCTGCGTCCCGAGCAGAGCGACGAGGGCCGCCACGAGCCGGGGCCGGAGGCGCTGTGGAACGAGAGCTGGTACTTCGACGCGGTCAGCGACGACGGGACGCTCGGCGTCTACGTGCGGCTCGGCCGCCTGCCCAACCAGGGGGTCGCCCTCTACACGGCGTGCGTGTGCGGCCCCGGGCGCCCGTCGGTGATGCTCGTCGACGCCGCCGCGCCGCTCCCGGACGCGGGCGACGAGGAGCAGACGATCGAGACGCCCGGCCTGCGCGCGAGTCAGAGCTGCGTCGAGCCGCTGGAGCGCTTCGAGGTGCGCGCACGGGGCACCGCCCAGGCGCACACCGACGAATCCGCGCCCCTGCGGGGCGAGGCGGGCGAGCCGATCGAGGTCTCGCTCGAGCTGAGCTTCCAGACCGACGGCATCCCCTACGCCTGGCGGCAGTCCACGCGCTATGAGATCCCGTGCCGGGTGACCGGCACGATCGTCCTGGGCGACGAGCGCATCGAGTTCGCGGGCCCCGGCCAGCGCGACCACTCGTGGGGGTCTCGCGACTGGTGGGCGGTCGACTGGATGTGGAGCGCGCTGCACCTCTCCGACGGGACCCACACCCACGCGGTCGGCCTGCCGCAGATGCCCGGCTACGGCGTCGGCTACGTCCAGCGCGGCGGCGAGCTCGTGGAGATCGACAACGTCACGACCGAACCGGTCGTCGCCGCCAACGGCCTGACCACAGGCGAGCGGATCGTCTCCGGCCCCGAGCCGCTCGATCTGGAGATCGAGCCGGTCGCGTTCGGGGCGCTCCGCCTGGAGGCCCCCGACGGGCGCCTGTCCCTGTTCCCACGGGCGATGTGCCGCGCCCGCACGCCCGACGGGCGCGAGGGCTGGGGCTGGGTGGAGTGGAACCGGGTCCAGCACGACGGTTGAGCGGCAGGCGTTGCCCGCGCTTGGACGGCGGGTAGGGTGGCGGACATGGAGCACCGGTTCGACGGTCCCCGCTATACCGTGGGGATCGAGGAGGAGCTGATGATCCTCGACGCCGGGTCGCTGGACCTCGCGAGCGCGATCGACCGGATCCTCGGCGAGGACCCGCCGGCCGGCCAGATCAAGCCAGAGCTGCTCGAGTCGGTGCTCGAGATCTCGACCTCGCCCTGCGCGGGCGTCGCCGAGGCGGGCGCGGAGCTGATCGCGCTGCGCACGCTCACCGCCGAACGGGCGGCCGCGGCGAACCTGCGGATCGGCGCCTCCGGGACCCACCCGTTCGCGCGCTGGGAGGACCAGCGCGTGGTCAGCGACGACCGCTACCGCGGGCTGATCCGCTCGCTCGGCTTCGTCGCGCGCCAGGAGCTCGTGTTCGGGATGCACGTCCACGTCGGGATGGGCGGCCCCGAGGAGACGATCCACGTCGCCAACAACCTGCGCCCCCACATTCCGCTGCTGATCGCGCTGGCGGCCAACTCGCCCCTGTGGCGGGGCCAGCCGACGGGGCTGATGTCGAGCCGGGTGCCGATCTTCCGCGCCTTCCCCCGCGTCGGCCTGCCGCCGCGGTTCGCGAGCTGGGAGGACTTCTCCGCGCGGGTCGACTTCCTCGTCGCGGGCGGGATCATCGAGGACTACACCTACCTCTGGTACGACGTCCGCCCCCACCCGCGCCTCGGCACGATCGAGATCCGCGCGATGGACTCCCAGACGCGCGTCGAGCACACGCTCGCGCTGGCCGCGCTCGTGCTCTCGCTGGTCAAGCACCTGACGGAGGCGTTCGCGGAAGGCGCGGCGATGGCCGACCCGTCGTGGGAGGTGCTCGACGAGAACCGCTGGCTGGCGGCGCGACACGGCCTGGAGGCGGAGCTGCTCGACCCCGCGGGCGGCTCCACACGCGGGGTGCGGGAGCTCACCGAGGAGCTTCTGGAGACGCTCCTCCCCCACGCCCGCGAGCTCGGCTGCGCCGAGCAGCTCGAGGAGGGCATCGAGGACCTGCTGCGGGCCGGCAACGGAGCGCACCGCCAGCAGATGGTCTTCGAGGCCAACCGCGACCTGCGTGAGCTGATGGGCGAGATCGTCGAACACACCGTTCCCGACCGGGAAGGCTGAGCGGTGGCCGCGCCGTTCGTCCACGAGCTGCGGGTCCGCTACGGCGAGTGCGATCCGCAGGGGATCGTCTTCAACGCCAACTACCTGTCCTACTTCGACGTCGCCTTCACCGAGCTGTGGCGCGAGGCCGTCGGGCCCTGGCAGGGCCTCGTCGAGCGCGGCATCGACGCCGTCGTCGCGCACGCGGAGCTCGACTTCCGCGCCCCGGCGCGCTTCGACGACGTGCTCGCACTGACCGCCCGCGTCGTGAGGCTCGGCGAGACCTCGTTGACGACCGAGATCGACGCGGTGCGCGACGGGGAGCTGCTCGTGGCGATGCAGCTCCGCCACGTCTGTGTGACGGCGCCGACCGCGAAGGAGACGATCCGGGCGGTCCCGTGGCCGGCGGACATCCGGGCCGGGCTCTCGCGCTACGTGGCCGAGGGAGAGGGAGACGCGTCTCCCAGCAGACTCTAAGCTTCCGCTCAGGCTTCACCCACCGCGGGGGGCGAGGCTGTGGCGATGATCACAGCACAGCCAACGAGGAGCACCGTGACAGACCCTGACCAGAACGCAGGGACCGAGACCGGCACCGGCACCGGCAGCAGGATCCTCGTCGTCGACGACGAGCCGAACATCGTCGAGGTCGTCTCGATGGCGCTCCGCTTCCAGGGCTTCGAGGTCGAGACGGCCTCGAGCGGCCAGGAGGCGATCGCCGCGGTGACGCGCTTCAAACCCCACCTGATGGTCCTCGACGTGATGCTGGGAGACATCGAGGGCTTCGAGGTCGCGAACCGCCTCGGAGCGCAGCGGGCCGGGGTGCCGATCATCTTCCTGACCGCGCGCGACTCCACCGAGGACAAGGTCCGCGGCCTGAGCGGGGGCGGCGACGACTACATGACCAAGCCCTTCAGCCTCGAGGAGCTCGTCGCCCGGATCCGCACGATCCTGCGCCGCACCGGGAAGGCAGCCGCCGACTCCGGCCGGCTCGTCTTCGCGGACCTGGAGCTGGACGAGGAGTCCCACGAGGTGCTCCGCGCGGGCGAGCCGATCGAGCTGACCGCGACCGAGTTCCGGCTGCTTCGCTACCTGATGCTCAACCCGCGCCGCGTGATGACCCGCGCGCAGCTGCTCGACCATGTCTGGGACTACGACTTCGGGGGCGACGGCCGCGTGCTGGAGACCTACGTCAGCTACCTGCGAAAGAAGCTCGACGCCCACGGCCCGTCGCTGATCCGCACCGTGCGGGGCGTCGGCTACGGCCTGCAGGCGCCGCGCCGGTAGCGATGTCCGCCGGGGGGCCGGCCGGGGCTTCGGAGCCGGCACCGTGATGGCCTCGCTGCGCGCGCGCGTGCTCGCGAGCGTGCTCGTGCTGGCGGCGATCGGCATGGTCGCCGTCGGCGTCGTCGTCTACGCCGAGCAGCACTCGTTCCTGCAGTCGCGCGTCGACCAGCAGGCCAAGTCGGCCGTCGACGCCCTCTCGCAGGTGCTCGACGCGGCGGGCTTCAAACCGGCGGGCTTCCCCGGCGGCCAGGTGCCGGGCGGCGCGGGCTTCGGCCCGGGTCGCGGCGACGGCGGCCTCGGCGGAGGCGGACCTGGCGCAGGACGTCCGCGGGTCAGCCTCCCTCCCGGCACCTACGGCCAGCGCCGCGAAGCCTCGGGCAAGGTCCTCGGCTCGCGGCAGATCAGCTACAGCCCGAGCGAAACGATCCCGCCGCCGCCGAAGATCCCCGCCAGCCTGCCGCTCGAAACCCTCCTGACGGTCGGCTCGACCGGCTCCAGCGGGCTGCGCTACCGCGTCTACGCCCACCGCGACCCCGAGGACAGCGGGATCACGGTCGCGGCGGTGCCGCTGAGCGAAGTCGACTCGACGCTGAACCGGCTGCTGCTCGTCGAGGGCCTCGTGATCGGCGGGGTCCTGCTCGCGCTCGGCCTGACGGCGTTCTTCGTCGTGCGACTCGGTCTGCGGCCGCTCAGCCGGATCGAGGTGACGGCCGGGCAGATCGCGGCGGGCGATCTCTCGCGACGGGTCAGCCCGGCCACGTCGAAGACCGAGGTCGGCCGCCTCGGGCTGGCGCTCAACGCGATGCTCGAGCGCCTCGAGCAGGCGTTCACCGCGCGCAGCGCGAGCGAAGAGCGCCTGCGCCAGTTCCTGGCGGACGCCTCGCACGAGCTGCGCACGCCGCTGGCCTCGATCCGCGGCTACGCCGAGCTATTCCGTATGGGGGCGACCCGCGACGCCGAGGGCACCGCCACGGCGATGCGCAGGATCGAGGAAGAGTCGGCGCGGATGGGCGTGCTCGTCGAGGACCTGCTGACGCTCGCGCGCCTCGACGAGGAGCCCGACCGCGAGAGCGCGCCCGTCGACCTCGCGGAGCTCTCCCGCGACGCCGTTCAGGACGCCAGGGCGCGGGCGCCCGAGCGCGAGATCGAGCTGCGGGCAGACGGCCCGGCCGTGGTCTCCGGGGACGCCGGGCAGCTGCGCCAGGTGCTGACGAACCTGCTCGGCAACGCGCTCGTGCACACGCCGGCGGGGTCCCCCGTCGAGGTGCTCGTCCACGGCGCCCCCCGGGAGGTCACCCTGACGGTCCGCGACCACGGACCCGGGATCCCGCCCGAGGGCCGCGAGCGCCTGTTCGAGCGCTTCTGGCGACAGGAGGGCGGGCGCGAGCGCGGCAAGGCCGGAGCGGGCCTCGGCCTTGCGATCGTCCACGGCATGGTGGGAGCCCACCACGGGCGGATCGTCGTCGGCGAAACCCCCGGCGGGGGCGCCGAGTTCGTCGTCACGCTGCCCGCGGCGAAGCCGGGCGACGCGCAGGACCCGAAGCCTTAGGGGGCTCATCGCCTGAACCTCGGCCAGCCCTCAGGGCGGCCCCAGCAGGCTCCCAGGATCGGCCGCTTTGATCCTCCCATGAGCAACGGCCAGGTCGCAGTGATCGCCACCGACGCGGGCCCCCACCTCTGGTGGCTGGCGAGCCGCGCCGCCGGCATCGTCGCGCTGATCCTCTCAAGCGTGAGCGTGAGCGCCGGCCTGCTGATGGGCGGACGTGTGCGCAAGGTGCGCGGGACCGACCTGCGGGTCGCCCACGAGGCGCTCTCGCTTGCGACCCTCGCGGCGATCGCCGTCCACGGGCTGACGCTGGTCGGCGACGGCTTCCTGAAGCTGAGCCTCGCCGACGTCTCGCTCCCGCTCGCCTCCTCCTACAAGACGTTCTGGACGACGACCGGCATCGTCGCCTTCTGGGCGCTGGCGCTGCTCGGCCTGTCCTACTACGCCCGCACGAGTATCGGCGCCCAGCGCTGGCGCATGCTGCACCGCTTCACCGCGCTCGCGTGGGTGCTCGGCCTCGCCCACAGCCTCGGCGAGGGGACCGACGCGGGCCAGACGTGGTACCTCGCGATGACCGCGATCGTCGCCGTCCCCGCCCTGGCGTTGCTGGCGACCCGCCTGCTCAGCTCCCGCAAGCCATCCGCGCCCCCGGCGCGGCCGATCCCGAGAACGGAGTGAAGATGCCCCCGACAGACCCCCACACCGGCGGAGGGACCCCACCCTCGCCCGAGCAGAAGAAGCGGCGCGCCCAGGCCGTCGCGCGAGGCCGCCTGGAGGCGATGCGCGGGCGCGCGCGCAAGATCCGCCGCTCGGTCGCCGCCGCCACGGCCGCGCTGTTCGTCGCCGCCTTCCTCGGCGTCTACGTGCAGCTGGCCGCCGGCCACGACCCGGCCCTCGACGCGGCCGCGAAACGGCGCGCGGCAGCGACGCTGAGCGCAAGCACGAGCTCCTCCACCGGCTCGGGCGAATCGGCCTCCGCCAAGAAGCGCGCCGAAGCCCGCCGCAAGGCGAGCGGCTCCGTCGAATCCAGCTCGAGCGCCTCGGAATCAGGCTCGACGAGCGAAGAATCGACGAGCGAAGAAGGCTCCCAGGAATCGAGCGCCCCGTCGTCGGTCACGACCTCCCAGTCATGAGCGCGGCAGAGGCGATCGAGCGGTTCGACTGCTTCGGCGGCTCCTGCGGCGTGATCGTCGCAGGGGACCTGCCCCGGCGCGACGCCGCCGAGGCGGCCCGCGGGGCCCGCGAGCAGCTGCTCGAATGGCACGAGCGCTTCTCCCGCTTCCTGCCGGGGAGCGAGCTCTCGCGCCTGAACGCCGACCCGCGCGAGCGCGTCCCGGCGGGCCCGCTGCTCGTCTATCTCGCGGCGCTGGCGCGCCACGCCGCCGAGCTGACCGGGGGTCTCGTCGACGCGACCCTGCTCGGCGAGCTCGAGTCCTCGGGCTACGCGGGCGGGCTTCCGCCGGCGCTGCCGCTGGGGCTCGCGCTCGGACTCGCGGCGGAGCGGCGCCCCGCCGGACCCGCGCCCGCCCCGCGGTGGCGCTCCCTGCACGTCGACCACCGGGCCGGAACCGTCACCCGTCCGCCCGGCGTCGCTCTGGACAGCGGCGGCCTCGCGAAGGGCCTGTTCGCGGATCTGGTCGCGGAGTCGCTGTGCGAGCACGAGAGCTTCGCCGTGGACTGCGGCGGCGACCTCGCGCTCGGGGGCGCCGCGGGGCTGCTTCGCCCCGTCGAGGTCCAGAGCCCGTTCGACCGGAGCGTCCTCCACGTCTTCGAGCTCGACCGCGGCGGCGTCGCGACGAGCGGGATCGGCCGGCGCGCATGGCTCGGCGCCGACGGACGGCCCGCCCATCACCTGCTCGACCCGGCGTCCGGGCGCGCCGCCTACACGGGCGTCGTGCAGGCGACGGCGCTCGCACCGACAGCGGCCCTGGCAGAGATCCACGCCAAGGCCGCCGTCCTGAGCGGCCCCGAACGAGGCGCGGCGTGGCTGCGCTGGGGCGGCGTGCTCGTCCTCGACGACGGCTCGCACCGGCTGATCGAGGCCCGCGCCGGGACGCCGGAGAGCAACACCGGCGCAGACCTCGCAGTCGCCGCCTGACGCGTCAGGCGTGAACTCCCTCCGGCTCCTCTTTGAGCGCTCCGCGCAGTTGCTCGCGCAGCTCCGGGCTGTCCTCGTGCCCGTGCGCCGTGACCGCGTGGATCACGGCCGCGTCGAGCACGTGCTTCTCGCTTCCGCTGATCGTCAGGTCGCACCCGCTTTCGCTGGGCATCTCGCGACAGTCGACGTACTTCCGAGCCATCGTCCCCCCTTTCGGTTGTGACTCGCGAGTCAGACTATCCGACTGCGCCGGCCGTGCGGGAAGATCCGCTGCGCGTTTCGACGGTCCCGAACACGGCGCTGCTGCAGGAGCGCAGCTCGGCGCCGCCGAGCCCGAACGCGGCTGCGAGCATCGGCGTCAGCTCCTCGGCCGTGCGCGGCCTGGAGAACAGGAAGCCCTGGCCGAGACGGCAACCCTCGGCGACGAGGCACTCGAGCGCCTCCTCGGTCTCGATCCCCTCGGCGACGACCGTCAGGCCCAGGTTCCGCGCGAGGTCGATCGTCGAGCGGACGATCGCGCGGTCGCGGTCGTTCTCGGCGATCTCGGTCACGAAGCTGCGGTCGATCTTCAGCTCGCTCGCGGGCAGGTCGGCGAGGTACTCGAACGAGGCGTTGCCGGTTCCGAAGTCGTCGATCGCGACACCCACCCCCAGCCGCCGCAGCGCCTCGAGCACGCGCACCGCGCGGTCGGGGTCGGACATCGCGGCGCTCTCGGTGACCTCGACGACGAGCTGCGGGGCGGGGACCCCGTGCTCGCGCAGCAGCGACCCGACCCGCTCGGGGAGCCCCGCGTCGAGGAGGTTCCGCGCCGAGAGGTTGACGGCGACCTCGAGCGCGATGCCGCGCCGGCGCCAGGCGACGATCTGACGGAGGGCCTGCTGGATCACCTCGTCGGTCAGCGGCCCGATCAGCGAGGTCTGCTCGATCAGCTCGATGAAGCGGTCCGGTCCGAGCAGCCCGAGCTCGGGGTGGTTCCAGCGGACGAGCGCCTCGACGCCGGTGATGCGCCGGTCCTGCAGATCGACCTTCGGCTGGTAGTGGAGGACGAACTCGCCCGCCGCGAGGGCGCCGCGGACCTGGCCCAGCAGGCGCAGTCGGGGCGCGTCGGCCCGCTCCAGGCGCGGCGAGTACACCTCGACGCGGCTCCCGTGCGAGCGCGCGTGGGCGAGCGCGAGGTCCGCGCGGCGGATCAGCACGCCGGGATCCTCGGCGTGCTCGCCGAGCACCGCCAGGCCGACGCTCGCCTCGACGTCGAGCGTCACGGTGTCGAGCTCGACGGGGGCCTCGAGAGCCGCCAGCAGGCGCTCGGCGAGCGTCACGGCGGCCGCGGTGCTGGCGCCCTCGGGCTGCAGCACCGCGTACTCATCGCCCCCGACGCGGGCGGCGATCGTGCCCGGAAAGCCCTCGCGCAGCCGCCGAGCGACCTCGCGCAGCACGGCGTCGCCGCTGAAGTCGCCGAGCGTGTTGTTGATCGCGCTGAAGCGCTCGAGGTCGAGCAGCAGGACCGCGACGGCGTCGCCGCGGCTGCTTGCGCGGCGCGCCGCGCGCGCCACCTCTTCGGTGAAGAGCGTCCGGTTGGGCAGCCCGGTGAGCTGGTCGTGACGGGCGAGCTCGTAGTTCTCAGCGGCCTGGCGCCTGAGCCGCCGCGATGCGCGCGCCACGATCCGATAGAGGACCGCCCACAGCAACGCCAGGCCGATCGCGACGAGCAGCGCGATCGTGCGCTTGTCGCGAGCCACCGCGGCCGCCACCGGCTGGTAGCTCAGATAGATCTCGAACGCGCCCGCGGGACGGCCCGAGGCAGCGAAGCGCAGCGGCACGTACACCTCGATCAGCTTGCCGAGGCCCACCTCGCTGGCCGTCTCGCTGCCCTTGCTGGGATCCACGAGCTGCGCCTTCTGCGGATGCCCAGCCAGCGCCGCCTCGAGATCGTCGCTCGGCGTGAGCGTGCGCCCGATCAGCGAGTGGTCGGTCGAGTAGACGACGGTGTCCCGGCCGTTCCAGACCTTGATCCGCGCGAGATCCTGGCCGACGGCCGGCGCTCCGAGCTCGCGGTCCAGCGCCGCGACCTCCGAGGAGGCCAGGCCGCGGCTGAGGTTCTGCGGGTTCAGCCTCGGCTGCACGCCGAGGGACGCGATGATCCGCGCCGAGCGCGTCGCGTCGGAGAGGGTCCGGTCGACGACCTGGTTCTGCAGCACGCGCGCGAGGATCAGGCCGAGGGCGAGCATCGGCAGCAGGCTCAGCACCGCCACCTGGCGGGTCAGGCTGAGACGTCCGATCGCGGTTCGGGCTCGCCGCAGGGGGCGCATCTGGTCTTCTCGGCAGCCACGCCGCTTCGCTTCAGTCATGGGCGCCCGGCGCGGACGCCGCCCGTCAGCCCGCCGAGGCTCCTTCGCCCTGCGCCGCGGGCACGGCCGCGGGTCCCGCGGCCGAGCGCGGCAGCGCCGCGAGCACGACCGCGATCGCGCAGCCGACCAGCGCCGCCGCGATCCAGAAGGCGAGGTGGTAGCCGCCGGTCAGCGCGGCCGCCTGCGAGACGCCGCGGCCCCGCAGCGCGCTCGTGTGCGACGCCGAGAGCGTCGCGAGCACGGCCAGCCCGAGCGCGCCGCCGACCTGAGCGGTCGTGTTGACGAGCCCCGAGGCGAGCCCCGCGTCAGCGCCCGTGGCGCCCGACATCGCGACCGCCATCAGCGACGGGAAGGCGATCCCGGCGCCGATCCCGAGCAGCGCCATCGAGGGGAACACGTCGGTCAGATAACTGCCGTGGACGCCGGCCCGTGCGAACAGGGCGAGGCCGATCATGATCAGCGGCATCCCGGTCAGCAGCGCCACGCGCGGCCCGAAGCGGGTCACGATCCGCTCGGAGTAGCGGACCGAGAGGGTCCCCATCGCGACGGTCACCGGCAGGAACGCGAGCCCGATCTGAAGCGCGTCGTAGCCGAGCACCCGGCGCAGGTAGAGCGCGCCGAGGAAGAACAGCCCGAACATTCCCGCAACCGACAGGATCTGGATCGCGTTCGCCGCGACGACGGAGCGCACGCGGAAGATCCGCAGCGGCACGAGCGGGTTCGACGCGGTCGCCTCGCGCGCCACGAACGCGGCCAGCAGAACGAGACTGAGGGCCCCGAGGCCGAGCGTGCGGCCGTCGCCCCAGCCGTGCGTGGCGGCCGGACCGACGATCGCGTAGACGCCGACCATCAGCGAGGCCGTGATCAGCGCGCCGCCGGGCACGTCCGCGCCCGCCGCCAGGCCGATCCCCGGGTCGTCGGGCAGCATCCGCCGGGTCAGCCACACCGTCGCCGCCCCGATCGGGACGTTGACGAAGAAGATCCAGTGCCAGTCGATCGACTGGGTGATCACGCCGCCGGCCAGGAGGCCGACGGCTCCCCCCGCCGAGGCGACGAAGGCGTAGACGCCGATCGCCTTCGCCTGCTCCCGCGGCTGGGGGAACATCGTCACGATCATGCCCAGGATCACCGCGGAGGTCATCGCGCCGCCGACGCCCTGGATGAAGCGGGCGATCACGAGCAGCGCCTGGCTGTCGGCGATGCCGCACAGCAGCGAGGCGGTCGTGAAGAGCCCGATGCCCGCCAGGAAGATCCGGCGCCGCCCCGCCAGGTCGCCGAGGCGCCCGGCCAGCAGCAGCAGCCCGCCGAAGGAGATCAGGTAGGCGTTGACGACCCACGCCAGCGCCGCGCTCGAGAAGTGCAGCTGTTCCTGAATCGAGGGCAGCGCGACGTTGACGACCGTCACGTCGAGCACGATCATCAACATCCCCGCGCACAGCACGTACAGCGCGGCCCAGCGCGTGTCGCGCTCGGGCGCGTCGGATGCCACGACGGCCGAGGATCCGTCGGCGTTCATCTCGGTCTCTCTCGCCTCCGTGCCAGTCGCGCTCATCCGCTCACGACCTTAGCCAGCTTCTCGAGCAGCTCCCGGGTGCCGTGCTCGCGGATCGCGGCGGTGTCGTGGCCGTCGAGATAGACGCCCTGCTCGGTCACCGTCATCGCCGTCCCGCCGTCGGCCCCCGCGGCGAACTCGATCGTCGCCACCGAGACCGAGATGCGGTCCTCGTCGCGGTACATCTCGTACGTGTAGACGATCCGCTCCTCCGGGACGACGTCGTGGTAGAGGGCGTCGTAGCGGTAGCGCGCGCCGTCGGGCACGTCCGCGACGAAGCGCTCGTGTCCGCCGGGGCGGAACTCGAAGTCGTAGCCGTCCATGCTCGGCGGGCCGAACCACTTCGACTTGGCCTCGACAGTGGCCCATGCGGCGAAGGCGCGCTGCGGCGCCGCCGCCAGGGCGCGCTCGATCACGAAGGTCGCGTGCTCGGTCGATCGCTCACTCATCTCTCATCCGTCCTCTCACTTGTCGCTCTGCTCGGCGAGGTACTCGTCGAGCCGGTCCAGGCGGCGCTCCCACTCGGTGCGCCGCTCCTCGATCCAGCGCTCGGCCTTCCGCATCGTCACGGGCCGCACGCGGCAGGTCCGCACGCGACCGACCTTCTCGGACTCCACCAGCCCGCAGTCCTGCAGCACCCGCAGGTGCTGGACGACGGCCGGCAGCGACATCGGCAGCGGCGCCGCCAGCTCGCTGACCGAAGCCGGCCCGTGGCTCAGCTGGTCGACGATCTGCCGCCGCGTCGGGTCGCCGAGGGCGTGGAAGACCATGTCGACTGGATCCGAATACTTAAGCACTGACTTAAGTGTGACATACTCGGCGGCGATGCGCGCCCTCGTGCAGAGAGTCAGCCGCGCGAGCGTCAGCGTCGAGGGCGAGGTCGTCTCCGCGATCGGGCCCGGGCTGCTGGTGCTGCTCGGCGTCTCGCGCGAGGACGGCCCCGAGCAGGCAGAGCGGCTGGCCGCGAAGGTCCGCGCGCTGCGAGTCTTCGCCGACGCCGAGGGCCAGATGAACGAGGCCCTGGGCGAGCGCGAGATCCTGTGCGTGAGCCAGTTCACCCTCTACGGGGACGCGCGGCGTGGCAACCGCCCGAGCTTCGTCGCCGCGGCCCCCGGCCCAGAGGCCGAGCCGCTCTACGAGCGCTTCTGCGAGCTGGCCGGCGCGAAGCGCGGCGTGTTCGGCGCCGCGATGGCCGTGGAGCTCGTGAACGACGGACCCGTCACGCTGATGCTCGAGGCGTGACCGCTCGCGCCGCCCAGCGCTCCGACCAGGCCTGCAGCGGCTCGAGGCCGGCGAGCAGCCTGACCCCCTCCTCGCTCAGCGCGTAGCCCTCCTCGCCGAGCTCGACGATCCCCGCCGAGCGCAGCTCGCCGAGACGATCGTTCAGCACGCTCGAGGACATCCCGTCGCAGCGCGCCTGCAGGGCGCGGAACTGCAGCGGCCCCTCGCGCAGCTCCCACAGCACCCGCAGCGCCCAGCGGCGCCCGAGCAGGTCGAGCAGGGCCATGATCGGCCTACCGCCGACGGAGCCCCGGACGGGCCGCCCGGGGCGGGGACCGCGCGCGCTCACGACGACCCCCCGCCGCTTCGGAAAGAGAAGCGATACGCTTCCGGGGTCCGCTGTGAAAATCGAAGCAAGATGATCGGAGTGTAATGAGCGCAGCCGCCGCAGTCCCCCGCATCGCCCCGCTCGAGCCTCCCTACGACCCGGAGACGGAGGCCCAGCTCGCGCGCTGGATGCCTCCGGGCGCGGCTGTCGAGCCGCTCGCGCTGTTCCGCACGCTGGCCCGACACGAGCCACTGATGGCCCGCATGCGCCCGCTCGGGGCCTACATCCTCGGCTCGCACAGCTCGCTCCCGTTGCGCGTCCGCGAGATCGTGATCGACCGCACCTGCGCCCTCGCCGGGGCCGAGTACGAGTGGGGCGTGCACGCCGCCGCGTTCGCAGACGCGGCGGGGCTCGATGCGGAGCAGATCGCCTCGACCGCGCGCGGCGGGCACGGCGACCCCTGCTGGGACGCCGAGGGAGCGGCCGCGATGCGCCTCGCGGAGGAGCTGCACGAGACGAGCAAGATCTCCGATTCGCTGTGGGAAGAGCTTTCCGCGCTGTTCGAGGAGCGCCAGATCGTCGAGCTCGTCGTGACGGCCGGCTGGTACCACGTGATCTCCTACGTCTGCAACGCCCTCGGCGTGCCGCTCGAGGAGTGGGCGCTGCGGTTCCCGAGCTGAGCCTGCCCGCAACGGTCTGCGGCGCGGGCCCCGGGGCCCTGGTGACGCGACCCGCGCCGGATCCTCAAGGCGCCGGCATCGTGCCCGAGACGGTCGAGCCGCCCGCTTCGCCGGCCACGCGCGCGACGGCCCCCGAGCCGGAGGTCGTCCACGTGGCCGTGAAGGTAGCCGCGCGGCCGCCTGCGCCGGGCACGCTCAACGTGGCGACGGCGGTCTGGCCGTCTTCGGGGATCGCGGCCGGGGACAGCGTGACGGTGCCGCTCACGGGCACGCCCGGGACGAGCTGGTCGCGCCGCAGCGCGAGCACCGCTCCCCCCTTCGTCGCGGTGACCGTGCCACCGTGCAGGCCGCCGTCCTTCGTCGCTTCGATCGCGGCGTAGCGCGCGATCGCGTCGCCGGCGGTCTGCACGGCCGCCGCGGCGAGGCGCAGCGCGCCCGGCGGGGCGGACGCGCCGGGCGAGGGTTCCAGCGGAGCGACGGCGGCGAGGCTCGCGGGAAATGCCCCGACCGAGTGGATCGCGGCGACGGCCGGGGCGCAGGAGGCGTCCATCGTGTCCAGTTCGCCCGGGCGGGCCACGAAGGCGCGGATCAGGGCGGAGCCGCAGAGGGTTTCGCCCTCCCCGACGACGTGGGTCGAGTTGGCGAGCTCGACGAAGCGCGCGTGGCCGCCGATCTCGGCGAGCACCTTGGGGACGTCGGCCGGGGGCGTCCAGGCGTCGAGCTCGCCGCCGAGCACGAGCACGGGAAGCGAGGACGGCAACAGCGGAGGCGGTCCGGGGAGCGGCGGATCGGCGGCGGTCGGCGCGGGCCAGTCCAGGCAGCCCGTGTAGGCCTCGGTGTTCTCGTCCTGGGCAAGCCACTCGGCGGTCGTGAAGGGCGCGTAGGTGCCCGCCGGCAGGGCGGCCTGCGCGGCCGCGAGCTGCGCGGCCCGCTGGGCGGGGGAGGCGGAGAGCGCGAACAGCTGCGGGTAGTCAAGGCAGCCGACGGCGAAGTACAGCTCGACCGAGTATTCGCTCGTCGGCAGCCCGAGGTAGGCCTCGTCGACCGCCAGCCGCTGGGCGTAGAGGCGCAGCAGCGGCGCTGCTTCGCCGCCTTCGAGGAACGCCCGCGCGGCGGCGTCGAGCTCCCGGTAGACCTGGCGGTCCTCGGCGGCGTCGTTGACGAGGTCGACGAGCCCGACCGCGTTCATCGAGACCTTCTCCGCCTTCCCCGAGGGGCCCGGGACCGTGCCGGCGGCGGGTTTCGCGCGCAGCGCCGCCGCCAGCGCCCCGATCCGCGCCCAGACGGGGGTGTGCTCGGCCGCGGCGCACGCGGCCGCGCGGCTGCACGCGGCCTGGAAGTCCCCCGGCATCGATTCGACCGAGCTGCGGTAGAAGGGATCCAGGCCTGCGGTCGGATAGGTCGAGTCGAGCACGAGGCTGCGCACGAGCGACGGGTAGCGGGCCGCGAAGACCTGCGCGAAGAACGATCCGTAGGAGTCGCCGTAGAGGTCGACGGGCCCGGTCCCGAGCGAGCGCAGCACGGCGGCGAGGTCCTCGGCGGCCGGGGCCGAGGTGAACATGTCCGAGGCGTGGACGGGAGAGCGGTCCGGGTAGCGCCAGCGTCGGTTCAGCGCGGCGCCGCATTCCCCGACGAGCTTCTGGAAGGCGGCGGTCCCGGTCGCGCCCCGGAAGCCCTGCAGCGGCGTACAGCGCAGCGGCGTCGAGGCGCCGGTGCCGCGGTTGTCCACCGCAAGCATGTTCCAGCGTTCGAGCAGCGGCCCGTACATCGGCCCGTAGCCCGCTCGACCTGTCCCTGATGCGTATTCGACCGATCCGATCGACGGGTAGCCGGGTCCGCCCTCGACGGGCACGACGGTGCCCTTCGCGGGTCCGGCCGTGGCCGGAAACCAGCGGTAGGCGACTGAGATGAAGGGTCCGCTCGGGGAGCTGTAGTCGAGCGGCACGGCGAGCTTCCCGCAGAAGGCGAGCGGCTTCTCCTGGCAGCGCTCGAGCGTCTGGCTGCCGAGCCGGACGGTCTGAGCCCGCGCGATGCTCGCGATCGCAGTCGCGGGTGCAGGTGCGCGCGCGCTCGGCGCGGTGCCTGCGGTTGCGCCAGCCGCGCCCGGCACAGTGCCTCCGGTCGCGCCGAGGACGAGGACGATCGCCGCCCACACGCCCCCTCGCGCCGCGCGTGTCGCCTTCCCGCCGGGCCGACGGCGCCGGCTGCGGCATCGACTGCAGCTGCGGTGGTCGTCCTTGCCGTGCATCGAGATACGCCCCCGTTCGGGTCTCCGCAGACTAGCTTCGCCGGCGGCGCGCGTTTGCCTTCCGTCCGGCCGGCGGAGAGGATGGTGGGCGATGAGCGAGGAGGGCCCAGAGCGCAAGGACAGGCTGCTGCCGTGGATCGCGGCCGAGCGTGCGTTCAGGACGGTCGTCCTGGCGGCCGTCGGGGTCGTCCTGCTGACGCACACCCACACGAACTGGCCCGCCGAAATCACCACGCTCGCGAAGAAACTCGGGCTCGATCCGAACGGGAACTGGATCAGGCGGCTGTTGAAGGACGCGGCCAAGGTCGACTCGCGCCGGGACGTGCTGTTCGGGATCATCGCGCTCGCCTACGCGGTCCTCGAGGGCACGGAGGCGTACGGGCTGTGGCGCCGGCGGCGGTGGGGCGAGTGGCTGACGGTGGTCGCGACCTCGCTGCTGCTGATCCCCGAGGTCTGGGAGCTGACCAAGAGCACGACGCTGTTGAAGGTCGGCGCGCTAATCGTGAACCTCGCGATCGTGGCGTACCTGCTCGACCGCCTCGAGGCGCTGCCCGGACGCAGGCGAGCGACGGGCGCCTGACCTCCGGGGCGCGCGGTCAGCCGCCCGCGATCCGCCGGCCGAGCTCGGCCGCGACGATCCCGAGCGCGAGGCTCGCGGCGACGTTCACCGCGGCGCGGGCGAGCCGACCGTCGCGGGCGAGCCGCTCGGTGTCGAGCATCCAGGTCGAGAACGTCGTGTAGGAGCCGACGGCCGCGGTGCCCGCGAGCAGGTAGGCGTCGCCATGGAGAGCCGCGCCGACCAGCAGCCCCAGCACGAAGGAGCCACTCAGGTTGACGGCGAGGGTGCCGAGCGGGAAGCCGGCGCGGCTGTCGAGCGGGAACAGGCCGTGCACGAGGAAGCGGGCGATCGAGCAAGCCCCGCCGATCAGCCCCACGCCGAGCCACAGCCCCAGAAAGCTCATCGGGCCTCCGCGCGGGAGCCGAGCCGCACGCCGAGCGCGACGGCGGCAAGTCCGCCCGCGATGCTCGCCGCCCCGTAGGCGCAGGCGAGCCCAAGGCCGGCCTGCTCGCGCAGGTGGATCAGCTCGACCATCACCGTCGAGAACGTGCTCAGCGCGCCGCACACGCCGGTCGCGAGGAAGGCGCGGGCCCGCATCGTGCGCGGGTGATGGCCCCCCAGCCAGGCGATCGCATAGCCGAGCAGCGCCGCGGCGGCGAGGTTGACGGCGAACGTCGGCCACGGCCAGCTCGCGGGCGAGGTGCCGAGGGCCTCCTCCAGGGCGGCCCTCGCGAGCGCGCCGAGGAACCCTCCGGCGAAGATCGCGCCCAGCTCGGCGGCGCCGACGGGGGCCGCCGCGGCGGGCAGCTCCTCGGCCTCTGCAATCACGTCGATGTCGGGCTCGCGTTCCACGGAATCCCCTCACGTGCGGTCGTGTGACGGTTACGTAGAAGCCATCAGCGGCCGGAGCCGCGGTTATGGAGCGGGCCTCATCGCTGCGGGCGCCAGGATAGCCGCTGACCCGGCGGGGGCTCGAACTGATAGACCCCGCCCGATGGCGCGTGGCGACCGTCCCCCCACCCCCTACCGGCGCCGCGCCGCGCTGGTCGGGCTGTTCCTGCTCGTGGCGGGGCTCGTCGTGTTCGCGCTCAGCCGCCTCGACCTCTCGAAGGTCGGCAGTGAGCTCGTGGGCGCGAGCCCCGGATGGATAGTGCTGGCGGTCGCCCTGATGGGCTCCTCGCTCGTGCTGCGCTCGATCTCCTGGCAGCAGGCGCTGCGCGCCGCGCTGCCCGGAACGCCGGTCGCATGGGCGCCCGTCACGCGGGCGACGATGATCGGCGTGATGGGGTCCGCCGTGTTCCCGGGCCGGATCGGCGAGCCCTCGCGCGTGCTCGTCGTCTCGCGCCACATCGACGGCTCGCGACGGCGGCTGCTGCCGATCCTCGCGGGCACGGTCTTCTCGCAGACGCTGATGAACCTGCTCGCGCTCGGGGTGCTCGCGATCGTCACCTTCAGCGCCGTCCCGCTCGGCGGCGGCCACGTCACCGGCATCGTGATCGCGCTGGCGATCCCGCTCGCGATCGCGGGGCTGGTCGTCTCGGGCCCGAGGATCGTCGCGCAGGGCCGCCGCTCGCGCCACGAGCGCGTGCGCGGGGCGGCCGAGTCGATCGAGCGCCTGCTGCGCCACGCCCGGCAGGGTCTGACGGTGTTCGCGCGCCCCCGCTACGGGGCGACGGCCGTGACGCTGCAGCTGCTCGCGTGGGCGCTGCAGTGGCTGGCCTGCTACACGGTGCTGCTGGCGCTCGGGCTGCAGGACGAAACGAACTTCGCGACCGCCGCCGCGGTGCTGCTGGCGGTCAACGTCAGCGCCGTGCTGCCCGCCACGCCGTCCAACGTCGGGGTCTTCCAGGCGGCTTGCCTGGTGGTGCTCGCCGCCTACGGGGTCGGCGCGGGCAAGGGGCTCGCCTACGGGATCCTGCTGCAGGCGGTCGAGGTCGTGACCGCGCTCGCGCTCGGCGTTCCCGCGCTGCTTCGCGAGGGCGTCAGCTGGAGCGACCTGCGCCGCGAGGCCGGCTCAGCCGGCGACGAGGGCGCGTAGCGACTCGCGCAACGAGTGCGTCGTCTGCAGGACCGCGGTCGGCTCGTAGCCGCAGTGGGCCATGCAGTTGTCGCAGCGCTCGTCCTTGCCGCGACCGTACTTCTCCCATTCGGTCGTCTCGATCAGCTCTTTGTAGGTCTTCGTGTAGCCGTCGGACATCAGGTAGCAGGGGCGCTGCCAACCGAACAGCGAGTAGCTCGGGATCCCCCAGGCGGTGCAGTCGAATTCGGCCTTGCCTTCGAGGAAGTCGAGGAACAGCGGGCTGTGGTTCAGCCGCCAGCGCTTGCGCCGGCCGTCCGCGAACGCCTCGCTGAATAGTTCGCGGGTCTGCCGGACGCCCAGGAAGTGCTCCTGGTCGGGGGCTTTCTCGTACGCGTAGGCGGGCGAGATCATCATCTCGTCGACCTCGAGGTCGTCGTTGAGGAAGTCGAGCACTTCGCGGATCGACTTGGCGGAGTCGTTGGTGAAGAAGGTCGTGTTCGTCGTGACGCGGAAGCCGGCCGCCTTGGCGGCCTTGATCGCTTCGACCGCCTTGTCGAAGACGCCCTCGCGCTCGACCGATTCGTCGTGGCGCTCGCGCAGGCCGTCGATGTGCACGGCGAAGGCGAAGTACGGGCTGGGCTTGAATTTGTCGAGCTTCTTCTCGAGCAGCAGCGCGTTCGTGCAGAGATACACGAACCGCTTGCGTTTGATCAGCTCGTCGGCGATCACGTGGATCTCGGGGTGGATCAGGGGCTCGCCCCCGGCGATCGAGACCATCGGCGCGCCGCACTCCTCGACCGCTCCGATCGCCTGCTCGACGGGCATCCGGCGGCGCAGCTCGTGCTCGGGGTGCTGGATCTTCCCGCAGCCCGAGCAGGCGAGGTTGCACTGGAAGAGCGGCTCGAGCTCGACGATCAGCGGGAACTTGTCCCGTTTCGCGAGTCGCTGGCGGGCGAGGTAGATGCCCATCCGCGTGCTCTGTTTGAACCGTGCTCCCAACGCCCGGTCTACCTTAGTCGCCGGGGACCCACTCGTGAAGGGCGGCCGCAACCTTGCGCAGCGCGATCGCGGCCCGCAGCGCTCCGCCGACGGCCTGCGGGCGCATCAGCTCGTGGCTCGGGCTGTCGAGTACGACCCGTACGACCCCGAAAGGCCGCTCCCCCGCGCCCGCGGCGAGCCACACCGACTCCATGTCGACGGCGATCGCGCCACCCGCGTGCAGTTCGGCGCGCCGCTCGCCGACGGCGATCTTCTGCGAGCAGACGACGCTCCCCACCCTTATCTTCATCCCCAGGCCGGTCAGCCTGCCAACCAGCTGTCCGGCCAGAGCGCAGACGACGGGCTCCTCCGGGTGACCCTCGTCGGGCGCCGCGTAGACGCTCTCGGCGACGATCACTTCGCCGGGCACGGACGTCTCGTCGAGGCCCCCGCAGAAGCCGAGCACGAGCATCGCGCGGGCGGCGCGACCGCCGAGCGGGCCGGCGGCGGCGCGCGCCTTCGCCGGCCCCATGCCGGTCTTGTGGACGAGCGCCCCGCGGGCCGCCGAGGAGATCAGCGCCGCCTCGAGGCGCAGCGGCGCCGCGACGAGGATCTCGCTCACGCCGCCACCGCAACGCGGGCGGCGGCGTGGCCGCTCAGCACCGCGCTCTCGAGCGTCGCGGGCCACCCCGTGTCGGTCCACGCCCCGGCGAGGGCGAGACCCGGCACGGCGGTGCGCTGTGCCGGCCGCAGCGCCGCCACGCCCGGGGAGGCGCGGAAGGTCGCGGCGTGTTCGCGGGTGACCTGGAAGCGCTCGACGTTCGCGCCCCGGGCGCGCGGGAGCAACTGCTCCATCGCGGGCAGGTAGCGCGCCCGCAGCTCCGCCACGCTGCACTCCATCTCCGTCGAGGCTCCCGACAGCGACACGGCCAGATACTGACAGCCCGCCGGGGCGCCCGCGGCCGCTCCCCGGTCGAAGAGGTACTGAACGGGCGTCCCAACCCCGGCGGCGAACGGCTCGTCGAGGACCCGCCGGTCGTAGACGACGTGCAGGTTCACGATCGGCGAGCTCTCCAGGTCCCCCGGCCTGCCCGCGTGCGGGCCGAGCAGCGGCTCGACGAGCGCTCCCGCGCGGTCGTGCGGGAGCGCGACCACGACGGCGTCGGCGGGGATCGTCTGCTCCTCCCCGCCGGCGCGACCAGCGAGCGCGAAGTCGCTCTCGCCGCGCTCCAGCCTCTCCGCCCGCCAGCCGAGCCGGACCTCGACCCCCGCCTGCTCGAGCGCCCGCCGGGCGGGGTCGCCGAGGATCTCCTGCAGGGTGCCGACGTGGAAGCCGATGTCTCCCGCCGAGGCGGAGGCGAGCAGGCCCGTCTGGAAGACGAACGCGGCGAGCGCGAGCGACGCCTCCGCCGCGGGGACGTTCATCGTTGGCAGCGCGATCAGGTCCCATAGGGCGCCGAGCGTCGAGGAGTCCTGACCGTGGCGGCCGAGCCAGGCCCCGAACGTCTCGCGTTCGAGCGCCGGGTCGCGGGGGTCCAGGCGGCCGAGGGCGTGCGCGGCGCGACCGGCGGCGAGGCGCTGCAGCGGCGTCAGGCGCGGGTAGCGCAGGAGCGCTCCGGCGAGGTGCAGCGGGGCAGGCAGCGAGCTGCGGCGGATCCGGGCTGGCTCGCGACCGGGGCTGAGGACGGGGATGTCGAGGCGATCCTGAAGGTGCACGAGGTGGGTGCTGCCGAGCCGCGCGAGCAGCGCCCGGTAGGCCTCGCAACAGCGCAGGAACACGTGCTGGCCGTTGTCCATCCGCAGCCCGTCGCGCTCGAAGGAGTAGGCGGCGCCGCCGAGCCGCCGGCGCACCTCGACGAGCGTCACCTCCGCGCCCGCGTCGGCACAGTCGAGCGCGGCGGCGATGCCCGCCGCGCCGCCGCCGACGACGGCGACGCGCCTCACGCCCCCGCCCCGAGCAGTCCCCGCGCCGCGACCCACGCCTTCTCGCGGGCGGGCAGCGACATCCGTTCGGACGTCGCCGCTCGCGGCGAGGCGTCGATCCGCTCGAGCAGCCGGCGGTAGATGCCGGCCATCGCGAGCACGCACGCGGCGCTGCGCCGGTCGAGCATCGGGACGAGCTCCATGCCGCGCGCGAACCACTCCCGTGCGCGCGCCGCCTCGAAGGCGACGAGCGCGTCGATGTCCACGCCTTGCGCGACGACGCCGCCGGCGGCGGGTCGAGGCATGCTCGCCGGCCCGCCCGCGCCCGCCGGCCCGCCCGCGAGCGTCGATCCGGCCACGGGCGCGACTCCGGCCACGCCCGCCACTCCGGCCGTGGGCAGCGCGGCGAGCAGCCCGGCCGGGCTCTCCGGCAGGCCGAAGCGGCGCAGGTCCTCGGCGGGCAGGTAGATGCGGCCCCCGCCGGCGTCCTCGCGGACGTCGCGCAGGATGTTCGTGAGCTGCAGCGCGACGCCGAGGTCGTCGGCCAGCTCGTAGGCGCGCTCCAGCTCGCCGCTGCGGTCCGCGCGCAGGCCGAAGATCGCCAGGCAGACCCGCCCGACGGCGCCCGCGACGCGGCGGCAGTACGGGACGAGCTGCTCGAAGGTCTCGTAGGTCGTCCCCTCGACGTCCATCCGCACCCCGTCGATGAGCGCCTGCAGTGCGTCGAGCGGAAGCGGAAAGCGGGTGAGGGCGTCGGCGAGCGCCGTCATCACGGGGTCGCCGGGATCGGCCTCGCCCCGCGCGAGCGCCTCCAGCGCCCGTTCCTGCGCGGCGAGCTCGGCGAGCTTGCGCTCGGTCGGCAGCGAGCCGTCGCCGATGTCGTCGATCAGGCGGGCGAACGCGTAGACGGCGCACATCGCCCGGCGCCGCTCCCCGGAGAGCAGCCGGATGCCGAAGTAGAAGTTGGCGGCCTGCTCGCGGGTGATCCGCTCGCAGCGCGCGTAGGCGGCGTCGATCGCCGTGGCGCTGCTCACCGGCGCCGCGCCTCGGGCCGTCGCAGGGTCGCCGCGAGAATCACCAGCCGTCGTGTCGCGGACGCCTTCGGCGGCCCGGCGAGGACGTCGTAGCCGGCGCGCTCGATCGCCTCCAGCGCCGCGCTGCCTCCGGCCGCGAAGGCCGCCACCGCCAGTCGGGCGCGGCCTCGCAGCGTCCCGACGAGCGGCAGCCCTTCGGAGATCAGGGCGCGGGCGCGGGCGACCTCGAAGGCGAGCACCGCGCGAACCGCCGGCGAGGCGTGCGGCGCGGCGAGCTCGTCCTCTGAGCAGCCGAAGCGCGCGAGGTCCTCAGCCGGGATGTAGACGCGCCCGGCGCGCAGGTCCTCGGCGACGTCCTGGCAGTGCTCGGCCAGCTGCAGGGCGGTGCAGATCCGGTCCGAGAGCTCGATGCGCTCGGGGCTGGAGGCGCCGAACACCGCGAGCACGAGCTCGCCGACCGGGTCAGCGGACAGCGAGCAGTAGCTGCGCAGCTCCTCCCAGGTCGCGTAGCGCTCCTTCCGCTGGTCCAGGCGGTTGGCCTCGATCAGGCGCTCGAACGGGCCGCGGGCGAGCGCGCACGCGACGATCGTGCTTTGCAGGCGCACCATCAGCGGGTGGCGCGCGACGCCCGCGAACGCTGCGTCCAGCTCGCCCGAGAGCCAGTCGAGCGCCGCGAGGCGATCGGCGGGCTCGATCGTGTCGCCGAGCTCGTCGACGAGCCGCGCGAAGCCGTATATCGCGAGCAGGTGCTCGCGCTGGGCGGCCGGCAGCAGCCGGCTCGCGACGGGGAAGTTCTCGCTGCCCGCGCGCGCCATCACCTCCTCGGCCGACGGCGCGGCGAACGACGGCTCGGCGAGCACCGTCACCCCCGGGGCTAGCTGTCGGCCAGCCCGCCGGCAGTGCTGGTCGGTTCGGGGATTCGGTCGGAGGCCGTATCTCCCGGTTCGGCCGGTTGGGGCTCGTCCTGTGCGGCGAGGCAGCGGCCGAGCGCCATCAGCGGGAAGCTGATCCTGTAGAGGTGGTAGTTGATGTAGTAGTCGGAGGGGAAGCCGGTGCCGGTGTACTGCGGCTCGTCCCAGCCGCCGTCGGGGCGCTGGGTGGCGACGAGCCACGCGACGCCACGCGCGAGTGCCTCGCTGCGCTCCCCCGCGGCGTGCAGCGCGAGCAGCGCCCAGGCGGTCTGGGAGGCCGTGCTCGGACCCCGCCCGATCCAGCGCTCGTCGTCGTAGGAGCGCGCGTCCTCGCCCCAGCCGCCGTCCTCGTTCTGGTGGTCCTCCAGCCAGCGCACGGCGCGACGGATCGGCGTGCTGGCCGGGTCGATCCCGGCGGCGATCAGCCCGGGGACGGCGGCCCCGGTGCCGTAGACGTAGTTGATCCCCCACCGCCCGTACCAGGAGCCGTCGGCCTCCTGGTGCTCGAGCAGCCAGCGGACGCCCTCGCGGGTCGCCCGCGATCCGGCCCGGCCGACCGCGGCGAGCATCTCGATCGTGTGCGCCGTAACGTCGGCGCTCGGCTCGTCGATCACCTCGCCGAAGTCGAGGAACGGCAGTTGGCGCGCGAGCGCACGCGTGTTCTCCGCGTCGAATGCGCCCCAGCCGCCGTTGGCGCTCTGCATTCCCTCCAGCCAGCGCGTCGCCCGGTCGATCGCGCCGTCGATCCGCGCGTCCGGCGTGACGCGGCGCAGCGCGAGCAGCGCCCACGCCGTCTGCGACGCCGTGCTCGGGCCGCGGCCGATCCAGGCGGCGTCGTCGTAGGAGCGCGGGTCCTCGCCCCACCCGCCGTCGTCGTTCTGGTGCTCCAGCATCCAGCCGACCGCGCGCCTGATGCACGACTTCGACGGCTCGACGCCGGCCGCGACCAGCGCCGGGACCGCCGCGCCGGTGCCGTAGACGTGGTTGATCCCCCACCGTCCGTACCACGACCCGTCCGGCTCCTGCTGGTCGATCAGCCAGCGCAAGCCACGGCGTCCGGCCGGCGTGCCGATCCGCCCGAGCGACGC
>Ga0134125_10000323_pt1 | contig 66305 bp, 63 predicted proteins | sample KB31751_FD_96464 | JGI IMG/M metagenome (GOLD analysis project Ga0134125, IMG submission 96464) | Terrestrial soil microbial communities with excess Nitrogen fertilizer from Kellogg Biological Station, Michigan, USA - KB3-175-1 | ecosystem: Environmental > Terrestrial > Soil > Unclassified ... | reverse complement strand
TGGGCTATCCGATGCAGCTGAAGGTGGATTTCCTGTGCCGGGACTCCATCCTCGCAGCGCCGCTCGCACTCGATCTCTGCCTCTTCATGGATCTCGCTGCCCGCACTCCCAGCCTGCGCGGGCTCGGCATCCAGGAGTGGCTCAGCTTCTACTTCAAGGCTCCGGACTCAGCGAAGGGCGTATATCCGGAGCACGACCTGTTTATCCAATCGATGAAACTGAAGAACACGCTGCGTCACATCATGGGTCAGGACCTCATCACCCACCTGGGCCTGGACTACTACGGCGACTGAACGTAGTGCGAATTCAAACCCTCAGGCCCTGCGGCCCGTCCGCAGGGCCGCTGCATTGAAGGCGAACAGCACGGGATGGCGGCGGATGATCTTCAACTCGAGACGATGCGCATCTATCGAGCACTCACCGCGCATCGAGAAGATTGGGGTGGAAAGCTGCTTCTGCTGGTCGGGCCCGGCTCCGCGCAAACTGGAGTCGCCCCTGCAGTGGGCATCGCCGCTGGAACGACGCTCGTGCTCGATTCTGATGCGGCAGCAATGAAGTCGGCGATGCGGGCTGGCCAACTCGACTTCCTCGTCAACTCACTGGATGAAGCATTACGCGCTCTCAAGAACGAAATCAGGCAAAAGCGTGCACTGAGCGTGGGCCTCATCGCCAAGGTTACCGTGACGCTGACCGAGATGGAGCAGCGTGGTATCGCACCGGATCTGCGTCTGGATTCCGCATCGTTGCCGAGAGGCCCTGGGTCCGGTGAGCAGTACTTCACCGCATTCGATGCCGCCGCGCTGCGAGCCGTCGATGCAGCACTGTTTGGGATATTGCCCGCAAGCGACCTCGTGCGTTCCCGATGGCTTCAGCGTGCGCCGCAATTCCTCCGTGAGGCGCGCAGAGGCGGGCGTTGGATATGGCTCACCGAAAGGGAACTTACGAGTCTCGCGTCGCAAGGCATCACGCCTGTGTCGCGTGCATGATCCGGCCCCACAGCGCTTTAATTCCGGCGCTGGTCTTTGCAGAAACAGGCAGGACTTCCTCCACCTCATGCTCACGCTTCAGGGCAGCGACCGATTTGGCCAGCGCGCTGCTGGAGAGCCTGTCAGCCTTCGTTCCCACGACAAGGAAAGGCCGTTCCGTCTGGCGGAAGAAGTCGATCAGCTGGCGATCGCTCTTCTGCGGTGGAATGTTCGTGTCCACCAGGCAGACCGCGAGAGCAAGCGCCTCACGCTCTCGCAGGTATGGCTCAACGAAATTCGGCCACTCCGATGCGACGGATTTGGAAATCTTCGCGTAGCCATAGCCGGGCAGGTCCGCGAAGATTAATATCGGTCGCGACTTCCTGTTGTCGCCGGTGCCCTCATGCAGCGCGAAAAAGTTGATCGCGCGCGTTCTTCCTGGCGTCGATGACGTGTGCGCTACCTTTTGGCCCAGCAGCGCATTGATCAGCGACGATTTGCCTACGTTCGAGCGCCCCAGAAACGCAATCTCCGGCGCGTTAAACGTCCGCGGCTCGGCAGGGAAGTGCATCGGGTTCGTCGCCGAGAGCATGAAAACAGGGCTTAGCCGCATCGTCTCAGTGTAGTGCAACCCTTTGAAGCATTCGCAGCGCCGACGTGCAATCATCGATGCGGGAGCACGATTGCATGTCCTCGCCTGAATCGCCGCGCAGCTTTCGCCATCACATGCTGCGCGAAATCTACGAACAACCGGCAGCCCTGGCGCGCACGCTTGATTGCTATCTCGATCTTGCGAAGCCGGAGTTCCAGGAAGGCCCCCTGTACGATGTTGCGGATCTGCTGCGGCAGCACCCCGATCTGGTTATCGCCGGCAGTGGCTCCAGCCGCCATGCCGGCCTTGCCGCCGAGATTCTGCTCGAAGACCTCGCGGGCCTCATTGTCGACGTTGAGTACGCCAGTGAATACGCCTGCCGGTCCGTGCATGTGCGCCGCCATCCTGAAAGTCCTAGTCCCGTGCTTGTCCTTTCGCAGTCTGGTGAGACGGCCGACACGCTGGCTGCTTTGCGTGAAGCAAACCATCGCGGCCATCCAACGATCGCGCTGACCAACGTACACGGCTCAACGATGGCGCGCGAGGCTACCGTGGACCTTGCGACGCTCGCCGGGAAGGAGACTGCGATTCCCGCAACGAAGAGCTTCACCGCGCAACTCGCCGTTGTGGAGATCCTGGCACTGCTTGCCGCACGAGAGCGCCGCTCGCTTCCGCGGGAAGAGATTTCCGCACGCCTCACTGCGCTTGCACGAATTCCTGGCGCGATTGCCGCGCAGCTTCCCGCATGGGAGCGGCAGATCGAAGACCTGGCTACGAAGTATGCGGACGCGAAGACGTTTCTCTATCTCGGCCGCGGCGTACACTACGCGATTGCCCGCGAAGGGGCTCTGAAGCTGAAGGAATCCTCCTATCTGCACGCCGAAGGGTATCCTTCCGGCGAACTGAAGCATGGGCCGAATGCGCTGGTCTCGCGCGAGGTGCCGCTCGTTATCCTTGCCACAGTCGACCGGGACGATCCTGAATCGCTGCTGCGCTACGAGAAGACCGTTTCGCTTCTCTACGATCTGCGAGAGCAAGGGGCCCGCGTGCTTGCCCTCGCGAACGCCGGAGATGCCGTCATTGCATCCCTCGCTACGGACGTCATTCCGATAGAGCCAGCATCCGAGGCGCTGCTGCCCATCTGCGAGGTTGTGCCGCTACAGCTCTTTGCGTACTTTCTGGCCGTCGCGCATGGCGTCGATGTCGATCACCCACGAAATCTGACCAAGGCCGTCGTAACAGAATGAATGGCTAGTTCTCGCGCACCCCTGCCCCCATACTTTGGTATCGGGGTATCCCTTCTAAAGGACTTAGATATCCTCTTACCCATGAACAGATGCTGGAACTGTGTTTGGTTTACGCCATCGCAGGTCCGGCTGGGAGCGTACTCGCTCCAGCACGACACTCGACGTCTACTCTTTTAATCCTAATGGCGGTGTCAAGGGCTGGGAGCCTGGGGGCGGCTGGAGGGATCAGGTTTGGCTGCGTAGTCGGTGAGTTGAGAACGGCGTTCGCCCAAGGGGCGAAAGAGGGTGCTCGAGAAGCCCGCTGCAACGCCCAACAGTGGCCTCAGCGGCTAGAGCCGCACTGATTTTGCAGTCCTTAGTGGTGCGACTAAAAGTCGCGCCCTTTCAAAGCGGCCCTTTTAGCAGCCTCTGAAGGCCATCGGGATATTGTGGCAGTTACGGCATGGCTGAAGCCACGCCCTTTCAAAACGCGTTCCGACTGACCCACCACTGGTCGTAGCGTGATAGCCTTCCGTCGATCTCAAAATTACTTCATCAGGGTCCCTGAAAAAGGGTGCCGCAAGGAGAACCGATGCAGCCCACCGATGGAATGTCCGCTCCGCCGAATCCCGGGATCATCTTTGACATGCTACAGGCGCACCAGCGCACGGCTGCTCTCCGGGCGGCTATCGAACTGGATCTCTTCCGCGCTGTAGGCGAAGGTCCTGGCGATGCAGCCTCTATTGCGAAGAAATGCTCCTCCTCCGAACGCGGTATTCGTATTCTCTGCGACTTCCTCGCGATGAGCGGGATTCTGTCCAAGGAAAACGGCCAATACAAGCACAGCGCCACGAGCGCTCTCTTCCTCGATTCACGCTCGCCGGCCTCACTGGCTTCGGTCGCACAGTTCCTCGGCAATCCAGCACTCTGCGAGCCGTTTAACAATCTGGCCGGGATTGTGCGCAACGGGCGCACGTCTCTGCCGGGCGAAGGGACTGTAGAACCGGACAACCCTGTCTGGGTGCAGTTTGCCGAGTCGATGGCGCCGTTGGCAGCTACCGGCGCCGCGGGGATGGCAACCATTGCGCTGGGAAGTGGCACGGGACCGATGCGCGTGCTCGATATTGCGGCCGGGCATGGACTGTACGGCATCGCGGTCGCGCAGCAGAATCCGCAGGCGCAGATCACCGGCCTTGACTGGCCGGCGGTATTGGCGGTGGCTGAGCGCAACGCGCAGAAAGCGGGTGTCGCCGATCGATTCACTAAGCGTCCGGGGTCGGCCTTCGATCTTGATTTCGGCGGTCCGTATGACATCGTGCTGCTCACTAACTTTTTGCACCACTTCGATCCGCCGACCTGCATCGGCCTGCTGAAGAAGATCCGTGCGGCAATGAAGGCGGGCGGTCGCCTGGCCACGCTTGAGTTTGTGCCCAATGACGATCGCGTGAGCCCGCCGATGGCTGCCGCCTTCAGCATGACGATGCTCGCGACCACGGCTTCGGGTGACGCTTACACCTTCAATCAGCTGAAACAGATGTACGAAGCCGCCGGTTTCAAAGACGTCACGATGCAAGCGATTCCGATGAACCCGCAGACGGTGGTGGTGGGGATTGCATAACGCGTTGAGCCGCGCGCGCGCGCCGCGATAGAATCGAAGTGTTGCGCGCGATGCGCGAGGAGGGAATCGAGATGAGCTTGCAGACGGACCGTGAATCCTGGCTGGACCGCCACTGGTATTGGCTGGTGATTGCGGTGGGTGTGCTGTTTGTTGCGGTGCTCGACTCGTTTCATCCGAAGTTCTAGGCTGGTTCAGAAAGGCCGGAGCTGCTGGGCCTCGCCAACGTTGCATAGCTGAGAGCGCCGAGCAGCGTGACGGCGCTGCACACACCAAGCGCAATCGTGAAGGAATGTGTCTTATCGAGCAGCCATCCCGTAAGGACTGGCGCTGCCGAAGCGATCATGAAGCTGGCGAAGTTCTGCAGCGCCGCCAGCGATCCGACGAGACCGTGCGGAGCGACCGCCTGTACATAACCCCAGCCCGATACGCCTGCGGAGTGGATACAGAAGAGCGCGATGCTCAAACCGGCGACAGCCCGGGGCGTTGTGGCGCTATGTGCTACCACGAAGGTGCCCACGGCCGAGAAGGTCATGCCGGCGATGATATTCATCCGGTGCACCGCCGCCAGAGAGAATCCGCGGCGGCCCAGCGTATCCGTGATTATGCCGTTGATGTACATGCCGGCCGCGCCTGCCAGGAAAGGTATCGCGGCAACCCATCCGCTGCGCGCTACGGAGAGATGGCGCTGGCCTTCAAGGTATCCGGGGAGCCATGTGAGGTAGAGCCAGACGGTGTAGTTGACTCCGCCCCAACCGAGCATCATCCCCCAGACCATCCGGCGCCGCAGCAGGATTCGCAAGGCAGATCCGAGGGCGGGCGCGGCGGCGGACTGCTTCTCCTCCGCGAGTTCCCATGGCTGTCGCACGGGAGCCTCGCGATGCAGGGCGAACCATGCGGCGGCAACGAACATGCCGGCTACACCCAGTGCGACGAACATGGCGCGCCATCCTCGCCACAGCATGATGCAGGTGAGCAGCGGCGGAGCAAGGGCGCTGGCGAGAGGATTCGAGGAGTTGAAGATCGATGTGGCACGCGCGCGTGCCCTGGGCGAGAACCAGTCGCGCAGAGTCCGGACCCCTGCCGGCCACCACGGCGCTTCGCCTGCCCCAAGCAAAAAGCGGAGCGGAAGAAACGTTGGCAGGCCGCGCACCAGGCCAGTGAGCATCTGCGCCACCGACCAGAGCGAGAGCCCAGCGCCGAGCGTGGTTCGCGTGCCTGCACGGTCCAGCAGCCCCACCATAGGCAGTTGTGCCAATCCATAGGCAAGCGGAAAGGTGGTGAACAGCCAGCCCATCTGCGTGGCGTTCAGGTGCATCTCCGCGCGTACGGTGGTGTTGGCGATGGAGAGCGAAGAGCGGTCCAGGTAATTGACCACGCCGCCGATGAAAAGCAGCGCGAGCGTGATGGTCTGCTGCCGCCGGAGAGTCGAGGAAGACGCGCTCGATTGGGGTCGAGAAGCAGCAGACGTCGTCATCGCCAGACGGACCAGCCGCGACGGTTCAGGCTCCAGAACAGAATAGCGAGCAGCGCAAGGCCAAGGGCCATGAGTCCCAGGCCTGCGGCGACGCGGTCAAAGAGCAGGTCGCCCATGCCGAAGAGCAGGGAGTAGATGAGCGTGAAGCCCAGCACCCAGTGGAGGAAGTTGTAGCGCAGGGTGTGTTCGCGTTGCTGCGCAGCCGGCGCGAAGCGTCGCCAGCCCAGCGCCGCCGGCCGCACGCGATCGTAGAAGGCCTGGAGCGTGGCGTCTGTCTCCGGGCGCGTGGCGAGCGTGATGATGAGCCAGATGGCCGTGGTCAGCGTGGTGGTGGTCAACATCAGCCAGGCGAAGGCGTGGGGGTCGTCCTGGTTGAGCGGCGCGATGGCGAGGCGGGGATCGATCGAATGCAACAGGCGCACGGCAGGCAGGCCGAGATTGCTTTCGAGGGTGAGAGAAATGGCTGCGGCGGCTATCATGGCGGCGATCTCGCTCCATGCGTTGATGCGCCACCAGTACCAGCGCAGGATGAAGACCAGGCCCGCGCCCGCGCCGAGGGCCAGCAAAAATTTCCAGGCGGTGGCGATCGAAGCGCCGTGCGTAAGCATGTATCCAGTAGCCGCGGCGGAGAGCACAGCCGCAAGAATGGTCGCGAGGCGCGATGCGGCAACATAGTGGCGCTCGCTCTTGTCCGGCGCGAGAAAGCGCTTGTAGAGGTCGTTGATCATGTATGAGGCGCCGAGGTTGAGTTGTGTGCCGATGGTGGACATGTAGGCTGCGGCAAAGCCGGCAAGCATAAGTCCGCGGAGGCTGGCAGGAAGGTAATGGACCATCACCCAGACATAGGCACCCTCGCTGCCGCCGGTGGCTGCAGTCGGGTTCGGCAGCAGGACCAGTGCGACGAGCGCGGTGATGATCCAGGGCCATGGACGCAGGGCGTAATGCGCGATGTTGAACCATAGCGTCGCGCCAAGGGAATGCTTCTCGTCTTTGGTGGAGAAGATGCGCTGGGCTATGTAGCCACCGCCGCCGGGCTCCGCTCCGGGGTACCAGCTCGCCCACCAGTTGAGCGACAGCAGGACGAGGAAGCTCAGGAAGAACGGCGAAGCGGTTGCCGGGATGAAGGCCAGCGTATCGCGGGGAGCGCCGTTGACAGGATGCGCGGCGTCAAACGCGCGGACCTGCTGCATGAGCGGGTGCATGCCGCCGATGGCCTGGACTGCGAAGTAGGCCAGCAGAATCACCATGCTCATCTTCAGGATGAACTGCAGCATGTCCGTCCATAGCACCGCCCAAAGCCCGGAGATAGCGTTATAGGCGAGCGTGAGCGCGAGGCAGAAAAACACCGCGGTCAGCTGGCTGCGCGTGGTTGTCAGTCCAAGGGTCAGCGCGAGAATCTTCACCATCGCGAGATTGACCCAGCCCATGATGATGGTGTTGACGGGAATGGCTAGATACGCGGCACGGAAGGCGCGCAGAAAGGTGGCAGGCGGCCCGGAGTAACGGAACTCGGCGAACTCCATGTCTGTAAGCACGCGGGCGCGTCGCCAGAGCGGCGCAAAGAAGAAGACGGTCAGCATTCCGGAGAGCAAAAACGACCACCACAGCCAGTTGCCGGTAATGCCCTGGGTGTAGATGAGACCTGTAACGACCAACGGCGTGTCCGCGGCGAAGGTGGTTGCCACCATCGATGTCCCCGCGAGCCACCATGTGACGCTGCGGCCGGAGAGGAAGAATTCGCCGATGTCGCCCGAGGCGCGCTTCATGTAGAAGAAGCCGATGGCAAGGTTGACTGCAAAGTAAAGGGCAATCACCAGCCAGTCGAGCGGCGTAAGGACCAAGAGGCCTCCAAAGGATGCGAAGCTCCATCCTACTCAAACAGCCGGAAGATATGCGAGGCTACAATGGAACGCGCCATCAAAGCGGTGCCGGTATCATGGCAATTCGACAATGGCGACGGCGGAACTGGTTAGACTTGAGGGCCGGGTGAACGCGATGACGAAGAGACAGGGCTGGACGGCAGTGATAGCGGCGATGGTGATGGCAGGGGTTGCGGCCACGCGGGCCCATGCGGCGGAGCGGCGGGCGCAGGCTCCAGTGGCGGCTGCAGCCTACGTGGACGAAAACGGAACCGACCCGGCTCCGCTGCATCTGCGCGAATTGGAGGGCAAGGTGGTCGGCCTGGGCGGAGACGCAATGCCGCGAACCGAGGTCGCGCTGTATACCGAAAACGGCCACACGCTGGTCGCAACTGCCACCAGCGACCGCGAGGGCAAGTTCCGCTTTGACAAAGTGGAGAAGGGCCTCTATCGCGTGGTCGCGCGAATTGAGGGGCTCTGCCCGGCGAACATTCCAGTCAGAATTGAATCGTCGCTGCTGGGCAAACGCAAACTCATCATCACCATGCGGCCGAAAGATCTGGACACCTGCAGCTATGGTGTAGCGAAATAGCTACTGCATCGATAGATCGAAGACCTTTTCCATCGGCGCCCAGCGGCGCACCGGATCCGCGCCTTCGGGCACGGCTTGGAAGTTCGCCATCAACGCCTCCCACTCGCCAACTCTAGGATTCGCGCGGTCCAAGGCAGCTTTGCGCTCCAGAGAGAAGTCGTCACTGACGTCCATGATCATGAACATGCGCGTGCCGTGGAGATAAATCTCCATTGCGGTGATCCCCGCGGCATAGAGACTGTCACGAATTTCTGGCCATATCTTCTCGTGGTAGCGCTTGTACTCGGCAATCTTCGCGGGATCGTTCTGCAGGTCGAGGGTGAGACAGTGGCGTGGCATAGTACTCCGGTCGGTGAATAAGTTGCGCCGCGAAAAATCGCACACCTGATACGAAAGCAGCCTACCATCAATGGGATGGCGGAATTGTGCGCCAAATGGAGCGACAAACGCCTTCGCGAGGTTGGCGCTGCGCCTTAGCTGCAATCCCTGGGCGCCATGGCAGACACGCCAAATATATCTCTTATTTTGTCCATCGGCATCCAACTTCTCAGATGGATTTCGACATGGAGGAAATCAGATGAGACGTATTCTTTCAACCGTTTGCTGCATTGCTCTCTGCTCGCTGCCCGCCTTCGCCCAAAAGACAGGAGCGGGGATGAGCGACCAGCAATTTGTGGATTTCGCTGCACAGACCGACATGGTTGAGGCCAATCTCGGCCAGTTGGCGCAATCGGCCGCTTCTTCTCAGCAGGTAAAGGATTACGGCCAGATGCTGGCAACCGATCATACGACGGACTACGGCCAGTTGGGCAGCGTCGCCCGGCAGGCGAACCTTAACGTGCCCAACGCGATCGATACGGAACACAACAAGTCGATGATCGGCCCATTCCAGAAACTGAACGGCGCCGCTTTCGATCGTCGTTTTGCCCAGGAGATGGTTGCGGGACACACCAAGGCCATTGCCACTTACAAGAAGGAAGCGGCGGACGCGCAGAATCCTGCGCTGAAATCCTACGCGGAGCAGGCGCTGCCGGTCCTCCAAAAGCATCTGGACCAGGCCAAGACTCTGGAGAAGGCAAAGTAACTCCGGCCAAGGCATTGAGCGCGTTGTCTCGTGCGACGCGCGAGGCGAAGTTTCTATCCCGGACCGATCGTTTTTAGCGCGAAGAACAGCAGTACGCCGGCGAAGAAGACCAGCGCCATGCGGATACCCGGCTCGCGGTTGACCTCCGGCACGAGGTCGGTTGCTGCGACATAGATCGTCACGCCGGCGGAGAGCGGCAGTCCAGCTTTCACCCATGCGGGAAAAAGATTGATGGCCAGCACTCCGGCGACGGTGGTCGCGCCGAGAAAGAGCGCCGAATTCAGCGCCGCGCCCCGTCCCTGCCCTCCAGCCAGCATGACGCTGGCTACGGTAAAGCCCTCCGGCAGCTTGTGCAGGAAGATAGCGATGAAAAGTATCCATCCAAGCCATGCGGATACGACAAAGCCCGACCCGATCGCAATGCCATCGAAGAAGGTGTGCGTCGCCAGCCCCAGCAGTACCGAATAGCTTCGTCCAGCCGAGAGGAACTCGTGATGGTGCGTCTCTTCGCCGAAGTGAAAGTGCGGCACAAGCGTGTGCTCCAGCAAATGCACGGCGCAGTATCCGGCCAGCAGCAGGGGAGCAGCCCATCGCGCATTGATGGCGATCGCCTCCGGCATCATCTCCAGCAAGGCCGCGGCAAGCATAAAGCCTGCGCCCAGCGCGACGAAATAACGCAGTGCGTGCGCAGAGGGCGAGCGGCGCACCAGAAGAAATCCGCCGAGATAATCGGCGAGCCCGGCGAAGAGGCCGAGCGCAAGAGCGATCCAGAAGCGCGGTGCGTGCATGGTCGAATGAACTATCCTGTTAGCAGATCAATCTTAGCTTGCGCGCACCCCATCCTGAAGGAAGCTCCCCGGAATGCCATTGAACTGCGGAATCGTTGGCCTGCCCAACGTCGGCAAAAGCACGATCTTCAACGCACTCACCTCTGCCAAGGCCCAGGCCGCCAACTATCCTTTCTGCACCATCGAGCCGAATACCGGAATCGTCACTGTGCCGGATCAGCGGCTGGACAAGATCGCCGCGCTCATCAAGCCGAAGTCGCTTGTGCCTACAACCATGGAGTTCATCGACATTGCGGGTCTGGTTGAAGGCGCGTCGAAGGGCGAAGGCCTCGGCAATCAGTTCCTCGGCCACATCCGCTCGACGGACGCGATTCTTCATGTGGTGCGCTGTTTTGCCGATCCCGAGGTTGTTCATGTAGCAGGCAAGGTCAATCCGCTTCACGACATCGACATCATCAACACGGAACTGCTGCTCGCCGATCTCGACACCGTCGACAAGCGCTTTGTGAAGCTCGAAAAGCTGAACAAGCCAGCCAACGCCGACGCAAAGATTAAGGCAGAGTTCGCGGTCGTCAGCCGCCTCAAGGCCGCGTTAGAAGGCGGCAAGCCGGCGCGCACCGTAGAACTCACGCAGGATGAACTGACCTACACGCGCGACCTGCACCTCATCACCTCTAAGCCGCAGCTTTACGTCGCCAACGTGGATGAGAGCGGGCTCGCAGGGCACAACGAATGGGTGGACGCAGTGGAGAAGCGCGCGGCGGACGAAAAGTCGCAGGTCATCCGCATCTGTGGCGCCATGGAAGCGGAGATCGCGCAGCTCGATCCCAGCGAGCGCGGGGAATTTCTGGAAGGTATGGGCCTCACGGAGCCCGGCCTCAACCGCCTTATCCACGCGGCGTACGCGTTGCTGAACCTGATCACCTACTTTACCGCCGGCGAGCAGGAGTGCCGGGCCTGGACAATCGTGAAAGGAACCAAAGCACCGGGCGCCGCGGGAGTCATTCACTCCGATTTCGAGAAGGGGTTCATCAAAGCGGACTGCTACCACTCGGACGATCTTTTCAAGTACGGCAGCGAGCAGGCGGTGAAAGAAAAGGGACTGCTGCGCTCTGAAGGCAAGGAATACGTCGTCAAAGACGGGGACATCCTCTTCTTCAAGTTCAATGTGTGACGGTCGAGCCTCGTCCGGTCAGATATAGCTCACGCGCTTTTGAGGAATGCGCTCAGCCGCCATCAGCACGATGTTCACCAGCCCAAGCAGCAGAACCGCGCCCTCAACCTTTTCCGAAGCCGAGTGCAGCCTGTCGAAGTTCTGTCGTTCAAAACTGCCCATAGGCGCCGTGTTGATTTCGCCGCCGGCAGCGATGCGGTCGCGTTCCATGGCAGGCACAATGCCGCGCTGCACCACGGCCGTCGCGAAGATCATCCCCGTGACCAGCAGAAATTCGGCCGGGAAAATGCGCCGGGCGCGCGGATCGGTGCGGAACCAGAGCGCGATGGTTCCAATAAGAAAGAGAAAGCCGCAGGTGTTGCCGACGATGTTGAGCTTTGCGATGCTCTGGCCGATCAGCTGTGCGAACAGCGCCGTAGCGCCCATCAGGTGAAACGCCGTTTGCGCCTCGATAAAGGCAAAGAACACAAGACCGCCGACCCACACGGTCATCGCCAACAGACGGAGCGCCCGAAAGAAGGTCGTCATGTCTTAATGCTAGACGATTCGCTTATACCCAGTCGCGGCCGATGAGCCGGCGAATGCGGTCCTTCGTGGGAGGGTGCGTGGAGAAAAGGCTGCCGAAGCCGCCGCCAAGCAATGGCGCGATGATGAAGAGGTGCGCCGTGGATGGCGTCGCCTCCAGCGGCACGCGCTTCGAATAATTCTCGAGCTTCTGCAACGCGCTGGCCAGCGCATACGGATTTCCCGTGGTGTGCGCGCCAGTCGCGTCAGCCTCATACTCGCGTGAGCGCGAGACGGCAAGCTGGATCAACATCGCCGCAAAGGGAGCGACGATCATCATCGCGAGCGCGGTCAGCGCACCGCCATTGCGTCTGCGATCGCCGCCGCCTCCGCCGAAACCGAAGAGTTCACCCCAATAGGCCATCTTCGCGAGAAAAGTAATCGCTCCGGCCAGTGTCGCCGCAATCGAACTGGTAAGGATGTCGCGATTCTTCACATGTCCCAGCTCATGGGCGAGTACGCCCTCGAGTTCTTCGTCGTTCAGCAGTCCAAGAATGCCATGCGTCACCGCGACCGAAGCGTGCTGCGGATTGCGGCCCGTCGCAAATGCGTTCGGTGAGTCCGTGGGAATGACGTAAATCTTTGGGACGGGAATTCCGTCCTTCGCCGCCAGCCGTTCGACGACCTCATACGCACGGGGAAGCTGCTCACGGGTCACCGGCTGTGCACGATAGGCTGCGAGGGCCAGCTTGTCTGAGAAAAAGTAAGAACCAAAGTTCATCGCCACTGAGAGGACCAAGGCTAGAATCAGACCGTTCTGGCCCCCAAGGCGCTCTCCCACAAATAGGAGCAGCAGTGTCAGCCCAACCAGCAGCAAGGTTGATTTGAAAGTATTCATTCGCTTCTTTCCGCGCCGGCTGTGCCGGGAAGCCGCGCTCTCACAGCCATATTAGACGCGTACGCCGGCGATTCGATCCGAGCTATGCTTCCGTCCGGTTCAATGCGCGCCGCAGCACCACATCGAAGGCCGCCTTCTGCTCGGCGTATTGTTCCTGCGTTATGCGTCCTGCGAGGCGGTCTGTCTCCAACTCAAACAGCTCATCCTTCAGCGCGTCCAGAAGGGAACCCTGACCCGTATGCGGGGAGGCCGGAGAACGTCCGTCCGCACGTGGATCCGCTGCGGCTATGCCCGTAGCCAGATACGCAGACGCCGCGGTACCGGTTCCATCGGAAGCTGCGGCCTCCGCCGGGGAGTTTTTCAGCATGATCCCGGCGCCCGCAGCCAGAGCCAGACCAAGGCCGCCTACAATCCACCACTTGTATTTGGATAACGGAGCGTTGTTGTCTCCTGGATCGACCGGTACCCCAAGCCCCCCACCAGGCCGCTCCCCGCCCGTCGTTTGCGTCGCGCCTGCAACCTGCGCACCTCCGGCCTGCCCGTCCTGGGGAGCCTCCTGCGGCAGCTGTCCGGCGCCGGAGAGGGTGAAATCAATGGGCTGTGTAAAGACCGGCTGATGATCGTCATAGCTCTGCGCCGTTACCTGTGGATCGTTGATGGCCTGAAAGGACGGCGGTCCATCGAACTGCATCGTCTTCGGCAGCATCACAGCCACGTCGCCCGTCGGAAGCCCCAGCTTAAGCGAGAACGTCTGCTTTCCCGTGTACGGCAGGGTGTACTCCACCTGGAACCGAGTCTCGCCTGGACGGATCGGAAACGTGAATGCGTAGTGTCCGCTTGCCGCATCCACTGTTTTCACCTTCACGCTCGTCGGCAGGCCGTTTGGCGCGCTGGCCATCGCGTCGCCTAACTGCGCGCCCTTCGGTACGTAGAAATCGAGGGTGTTGCCGCCGTATTGCGTGCGCGCCGGCGTGGAGGCGTTCTGCACGAAGAAATTTTCGGCGATTGTCAGTGTCTTGCCGCTGGGGTCGGTCTCTGCCCGCACGACCATCGCTTCACCGCGGACGCCATCGACCTTCACTGCGGCGTCATACACGTCGATGTCGACTGAGTTCGTTCCTGACGGCACCGGCTTGAAGTAGTCCGCACCCTGATGGGTGATGTGCAGCAGGATCTGCCCGCCGTCGGGAACATCGACATGGAATGCGCCTTGAGCGTCGGAAGTCGCTTTGGCGATCTCGTCCATGCCCTGCGCGGTGTTGATGACGGCGATCGTGTCACCCGCGGAAGGTTTATCGGTCGTGCGGTTGGTCACAGTGCCGGTCAGCGTGGCGGCTTGTCCTGAGGCTGCCAGCAACAGCATCATAACCGGAAGAATGGTTCGGATCGATCGGTTCATCATTGGAAGTTGATGCTACTCACTTTATTTGAAAAGAATTCAAGACGGCCATCTAAGCCTTCGCGCGACCGCTTCTCATTCCGCGCGCTTCCAGCAGTTCCATCTCTGCGATTACGCTGGTAGCTTCATCTTCGAGTCCGCGCCGCTGGGCTTCATAGTCAGCTTCGGTGAATTTGCCTGCGAGATGTTCAAAGCTCAGGTCGCGCAGGTTCTCGTAAATGGCGTCTTTCCGCTCGCGCAGGGAATCGATGCGCGTCTTATCGGCCTGCGTGAAGGGGTTGCGCTCCGGCCAGAAGATATAGCCGAAGGATGCTGCGCACAGTACGACGATGGCGAACACTTCCATGCTCAGTACTCCGTCTCGCGCCGGATGCGGTCGCGCAAAGCCGCTTCGTGCGGGCTAATATTGGTGGCAATTTCCGCCGGCGGATATCCGGTACTTGCAGGTTGCCGCCGTTTCCATATCCACACAATGACAAAGGTTCCAGCAATGGCCGCCACAAAGATGCCGAAAGGCATGATCCACGCAACGTCGTCGAAGCCGCCGCGGATGGGCGCCGCCAGCACGGTCGCGCCGTATTTGGTCGCGAACCATGCGAGGATCGCCTTGTCGCTCGCGCCGCTCGCTACCTGCGCATGCAATTCGCGGATCATGCCGGGCGAGTCGGGACAGCCAAGATGGTTGCATTCCAGCAACATCTGGCCGCAGCCGCAGGCGCACATCAGTTGGCCGCCGACCCGCTCATATTGCGAATGCACCGCGCCGAGCATGGTGACGGCGATCGCAACCAGCAGAACGCTCTGGACCGATTTTGCCCAGAAGATAGCGCCGCGTTTGGCCCGGAACACCATGCCGGGGCTCGCGCTGCCGGAGTTTGCCACCGGAAATTGGAATGCTTTACGCATGGCGCGCCTTCACCAGGACCCCATCGTTTTCCACTGCAGGGGTTGCTGGGCGTGTCGCGCCTACCCCTTCTTCACGTTCCGGCCGCACAGCGGTACGTTGCAGGTTTGGGACGAGCGCGATCGCGGTTCCGAAGACCACGATCACTACGCCGATCCAGATCCAGGCGATGAGCGGATGCAGTTGCGCGCGAATCTCCGGCTTGCCGGTGTTCGGATCGCGGCCGTCGAATACGACGTACAGATCGCTCCGCGCTGTCTCGTGCAGCGCCACCATGGTCGCGGGCTGCTCATGGTCGGTGCCGGGGAAGTAGATGCGGCGCTCCGGCGCAAGCTGCTTGATGAACTTGTTGCCGCGATAGACGTCGAGCAGTGCGTAGTCGGTATCGTACTCCGGCGTTGAATCCTGGGTGATGCTCTGGCAGACGAGCCGGTAGGGGCCGATATTCATCTGGTCGCCGTAGCTCATCTCCGATTGGACGGAGCGGTTGAACGCTCCGCCGGCAATGCCGATAAAGATCACCACGACGCCAAAGTGAATGATGTAGCCGCCATAGCGCCGCGTGTTGCGGCGTGTCAGCAGTACAGCGGAAGCAAAAAGATTCTTTCCGGTCTGCGCCTTCACCACGCGCGCACCGCGCAGGAACTCCTCGACGATCCCAGTGGTCACGCCTGCCGCCAGCGAGAACGCCACCAGTGAGAAGAACGTAGACTCCATGTCGTCGCCGGCGCTCCAGGGGCGGATGCCGGAGATCATCAGCCCGATTGCTGCGGCCAGCGTCGCCACGGTGGGCAGTATGAAGTTTCGACGCAGTGACCGCATTGAGGTGGACCGCCACGCCAGCAGCGGACCGATGCCGGTAAGAAACAGCAGGAACAGCCCGATCGGGAGATTCACGCGGTTATAGAAGGGAGCGCCCAGCGTGGTCTTGTCGCCCTGCACGTACTCGCTCAGCACCGGGAATAGCGTTCCCCACAGAACGGTAAAGCAAGCCACCAGCAGGATCAGGTTGTTGAACAGGAAGCTCGACTCGCGGCTCACCAGCGACTCCAGCTTGTTGTCGCTTTTCAGGTGGTCGCGCTGCAGGAAGAACGTGAACAGGCAGACGGCAAACGCAATGGTAATGAAGGTATAGAACCAGATGCCGATATCGGACTGGGCAAACGCATGCACACTCTGCACCGCGCCCGAGCGGGTCAGCAGCGTGCCCAGGATAGTCAGCAGGAATGTTGAGAAGATCAGCCAGACGTTCCAGTTCTTCATCATGCCGCGCTTCTCCTGCATCATTACGGAATGCAGGAACGCGGTGCCCGTCAGCCACGGCATCAGCGAGGCGTTCTCCACCGGATCCCAACCCCAATAGCCGCCCCAGCCCAGCACGCTGTACGCCCAGTGCGCGCCCATAAAGATGCCACAGGTCAGGAACAGCCACGTGACCATCGTCCAGCGGCGGGTGATGTGGATCCACTTCTCGCCGGGGTAGCGCATCATCAGCGCGCCCAGTGCGAACGCAAACGGCACGGAGAAACCTACATATCCCAGATACAGCAGCGGCGGGTGCATCACCATCTCGGGATAGCGCAGCAGGACGTTGAGCCCGTTGCCGTCCGCCGGCACGGCTCCCGGTGCAATCGAGAACGGTGGAGCGCCCACACACAGCAGCAGCAGGAAAAATACCTGGATGCCGGCCAGGATCGTCGACGCGAATGCCGTCAGCCGCACATCTACGCGATGACGGACGCGAAGCACCAGCCCATAGCCGGTAAGCAGCAAGGCCCACAGCAGCAGCGAACCCTCTTGCCCGCTCCACAACGCGGCAAACTTGTACCACGGGTTTAGCGCTATGTTCGAGTGCTCGCGGATGTACTCGACGGAGAAATCATTGGTGAAGGCCGCCCACACCAGCGCAAATGCGGCGAGGGCAACACAGATAAAGGTGGCGATGCCCGCCCGCCGCGCCGTCTCGCCCAGGCGGTTCCACAACGCCTGCGGTCGCCCTGTCAGGCGAAGGCCGTTTGCCGAAGAACCCCAGAGCGCCAGCGCTCCGGCGGCCAGGGTATAAATGGAGAGGATGAGCCCGAGCAGGAGACAAAAGCTCCCGAACTCCGGCATGGGATGAGACTGCATCGCAGCCTTATTCTCTCAAATTTTCAGCGTGGGTTGAGCGCCGCCGCCCGCCGGTATGGTCGATCTTCGCTCGCGCGTGCACGTTCAGTCCGCCAGTTCCGCTTCCCCTCGCCGCAGCTATGCCGCGCCGCGCACTTCGGCGAAAGGGCCGAGAAGCTCCTCCAGATTGCTCAGCAGCAGCTCCGGCGAGAGTGGCTTCAGCAGGAAGCGCGCATTCAACCCTTCATACTCCGGCTCGGCCTCTTCCAGTCCGCTGATCACCATTACCGGGAGGTCAGGGTTGGTCTTGCGCAGCTCGCGTACAAACTCCGAGCCGCTCATCCCGGGCATCAGGTGGTCCGTAATGATCGCGCCGATCGGGGCAGGGAACTCATTCTTCCGGAACTGGTCAAGCGCGCGCACGGGATTCAGTGCGGCAATCACGTAGTAGCCCGCACGCCGCAGAATCGTTTGCCGTGTCGCCGCCTGAATGGCATTGTCGTCAATCAGGAGTACAGCGGAGGGCTCACCCAGGTTCTTTTTCGATTCGCTCTCGGTCATCATCCTCACCAGATTTCCCTCCAATCGGTCGTACTCTGCCATCGGGCAGGGCAAGACAGACCTCTCGTGGGCGCTTGAACCGTAGGACGCCAGATCGCCGCATGTCGTATACCTGACGGCCACACAATTTTTTACCCACTCCGATCCCCAAACGGGACCCGGTAGAACCAGCCTCGCCGGTAACCATTTCCAGTAGCAGCAACTACAACAGATGAAGCGATCCGGTGCAAGTCGCGGTCCAATCTCGGCCGCCCCTGCATACGTCGGGCTCATCGTGGGCTTTCGTGGAGCTCACTCCGCCGGATACAGTACCTTCCCCTGTGCCGTCACGTGCGCGCCCGGAGTCATGGTGGCACCGGTTCTCTGTCCCGGTCCCATCAGGTGATGGACGGCATGGCCCGATGCCAGAAGATAGTCAACAATAATCCGGCGATGGCATCGCCACCACACTGCTTCGGAACACATGATGGCCAGCCGGCGCTCGCGACCAAGCTCGACCAGCTCCGCGAACGCGGCTGCGAACTCCGCCCCGAGAGCATAGTCAGCGTAGTTGTGGAAGCTCTGCACGCGCCACATCGCGTTGACCGTCGCGTCTACACCTGCCTGCCTGCTCCTGCGGCCGCCCAGTGCGCGGAGATGCCGATATCCAATGCCGGCCGGAGCCAGCTCATCCGGCAGCCGGTCGATGTTGAAGATTGGATTGCTCCTCGACATCGGAAATGACCGCACATCGACCAGCAGCTCGACAGCCGCCGCGGCGAGCATGCCGGTGAATTCCTCGATGGTTCGATTCGAATGGCCGATGGAAAAGAACCGGGGCGCCATTCACCGACCTTAATTCGCCGTGGGCTTTTCATCAAAATGGTCGAGAACGAGCCCCGGCTGGGTCAGTGGCTGCTTTTCCAGCCTCAGCCCAAGCTGCTTGCGGAACGCATCCTCAACTGGCAGGCCGCCGGCAGGCGCCGGAGTAGTGTCACCCCGTCAGCTTTGCCGGCCTGTACCGCTGCTGCAGTCTGCGCCGCGCAGCATGCGGCTCGATCTGAAATACACCCAAATGAGGCCGGTCCGGTCGGGAACACGGGTTTTCGCTTCAGATCGGTATCGTTGCGCAGGAAATTTCAAGTTCCGCAAAAATAAAGGGTGAACCCTAAAGACCGGAAAGCCGATCTTCAACATTGTGGGCAATGAGGCCTCTGCATTCATTGGGTGGCACTAAGTCTTGTATTTGCAAGCACAAAGGGTCAATTTCCCGGTTGCGGGCCGCGCATTCAGCACCCTCCAGGCCCTGCCCTCAAGTTGTATTGCACGAGGGGTAACCCTCCGGCAAGCTTGGAAGCAAGGCATGGCACCGGCTGTGCCACCCAATGGGCAAGTAACAGAAAGCAATCTGCTTCACCGCAACGCGACCATGAACATCAAGTACCGCGTCAACCAGAGGGACTACCGCAGCGCCGCGCTGCTGGAGCTGAAGAAGCGCTCCCGCCTTACTCTGCTCGAGTATTACAGCCCGTACATCATCGCCATCGTCTGGATATGCGCCTGTTTCATCCCTGACGACTTCGATTTGTTTCTGACGCTGGGCATTATCCCCATCTTCATTGCCGTCCTCTGGATCCGCCGCCGCCGCTTCGAGGCTGAGTACCGCAGAAGGCGCAACTTCCACCTGCTGCATTCGCTGGATCTGGATCGGAATGGATTGCGCCTGGAGACGACCGACGGTTCCTCTCGTACGACCTGGGCCAACTACCTCAAGTTCGCCGAGGACTCGAACAACTTCGTTCTCTTTCAGAAGACAGGCTTCTTTCCGATTCCCAAAGACCACCTGACGCCCGAACAAATCGAAGAGCTCGGCGCTATGCTGCAATCGCGACTGCGCCGCGAAGAATAAGCGGAGCACTTTCTATTGGGAGATCACCATCTGCGACGAGCTGCTCATCTGCAGCGCCTTGCCGGACTGCGACCAGAAGGGGATCAGCGGCGTGAAATTGTAAGTTACCGTGACCGTCACGGTGCTTCCGGGAACACCACTTGCCGAAAATGTTCTCGAAGCAGTCAGATTGCTTGTATTGATTCCTGGATAACCCAGGCCGCGCACATAGCTCTGCACTTGCGCAGACGTTATGCTGCAGTCCGAAAAGCCAGTGCAAGAAGACCCGCGGACCATTGCGTACCGGGACGCCTCGCGTGCTGCGTCGGAAACGAAGTTGTACGAATAAAGCGCTGCGCAGAACGCAAAAATCCCAAACAGAAAGAGGAATAGAACCGCGGAAGAGACGGCAAATTCCAGAAGGGTGGCGCCCTCTTCGGCCTTGCGGCGCGTCATTGGAGGACCTTCCGCTTCGCCGTTCCCGTGAGTTTGAACGAACTGGATACCCCCGGTAAATGGATCGAAGGGGTATACGTCGCCTGAGTCTGTACCGTGATCGTTACCTCAACGTAAGCCGATCCGGCGCAGGTCGGATTGCTGGGGTCATTGTTTGTGCAGGAGACAGACGTGGTAGAGCCGACGCAGTTGCAAGCGTAGGTCGGAGTGGACATCGTCAGTTCCGATGGGCTGTAAAAATCACCTTTTGCCGCGCTCAGCATGGCGGTTGCGTTTGCCGCAGTGGCGGGACTTTGGGTCGCATACTGCGCAGCTGCCTCTGCTGCATCTGTCACCTGAGTGGCGGCGAATGCCAGTTGCCCGAACTCCACCGCACCGATCAGCAGCACGATAAACAAGCCCACCGATACCGCGGTCTCGATGAGAGCTTGCCCACGTTCTTCTTTCAACAGTCGCATGACGTTTCCTTACTCCACCAAGCTGACCACTTTGAGGGGAGATGTAGATGCGGAGTATCCGGTAATGGTCAGGGCTGCCGGGCCATTATCGATGTCCTTGACCACGAGGCCGCTGACGCTGAGCCCGCCGCCATTGTCCTGCATTGAAAAAGTGGCGCTCGGTGCATAGATATATCCGGAAAAAGTGCCACTCGAACTTCCGGCCTCCATGTTGAGGGTATTTCTGTTCGTCGTCGGCTGATAGATCAGAATGCCGTTATAAGTACCAGAGGTCGGAGCGCTAATGTTCATGGATGAATTGCCCGGCTTCACGGTAAGGGACCCGGAATTCATATCGATCGTTACGCCGGTACCTGTCAGCTTGCCGTTGATGGTAACGTCTCCGGTAAAGATGTACGTTCCGGCGGCCATCGTAGCGCTGCCGATGGTCAAGGGGTTTTTGCCGCTGTAGCTATAACACCCGGGCTGCAGGCTTCCCGTCAGACTGCCGCCCGAGACCGTGGTGCATGTTCCCGGGACCGCAGGCGCAGGGATATTTTCAAATGGAATCGTTTGCGGTAGTACCTGCGTGATGACCGCGGCGGTGCCGGGTGCTTTGGTAATGTCGTTCGGCGCAGGCCCGACAAGCTCAATGGACGGGGCATCGATTCCGGACTTTGCTGCGCCGCCGGTATCGTCTTCGACGGCGTTGCTGCTGGAATTGATGTAGAGTCCGCACGACGCAGTAATCTTCCAATTGCCTTTGACCGTCAGTGCAGTTCCGGAAGAAGCCGTCAAAAAGCCGCAGTTCTGGCTTACGCCCGGGGTACCAGCGACGGCCCTGGCGGCAACCGTAAGGTTGCCCGATCCGCTGCCCTTCCAGAGGCGGAGAAACGCATTGTAGAAGACCGTTGGATTCTGCTTGGTGATGATGGCCTCGAAGTAACACGTGCTGCCGGAACATCCCTGATGCGCGGCAGGTGAATTGGAATTGGTATTGACGCTCACGGCGGCGGAAAGGGCCGATCCGAAGCCGACATCGTTCGTGGCCGCGGCATTGGCGCCGGCCGTTATCGCCGCTGATTTCGCGGAGGCGAAGCTGTTGACGTAATCGCTATGGAGGTACTCAATGGCAGCGGCTGTCGCAGCGGCGTCGGCAGCAGCCTGCATCTGGCGTTTGGAGTAGAAAAGAGCGCCTACATCGACACTCAATCCAATAAACCCGATGAAGGCAACGATACAGACTGCCGTTATCACCAGCACTTGTCCACGTTCGTCGGTTCCGATTCTCATCGTTCTTGTTGGTGAGCGTGGAAGCCTGACTTCCGGTGACACTCATGGCACTCGAAGAGCATTTTTTGTGCCATAACTCCGATACTTCATTACGGGGCGTTTAATGATGAGGTATGTGACCAAATTGTCATCAGAGATGCACAATCGTCCGGCAGATGTAGCCAGATGTACACACAACTCGTGTGAAAACAATTGCTTACGGAATGCAGAACCTTGCACGCAGATCGGTGGCACGCCTGATTCGCGAGGTCCCTGCGGCTCATTGTCTCTCGCGAATTGTGAAGATGCGACGGGCGCCGTGCCGTCTATTCGACCGCTTCGCCATTGAGATAATGGACACATGAAACGCCGCACGATTGAGCATTACGAGATCGTCCGCAAAATCGGCGCGGGCGGGTCGGGCGTGGTGTATCTCGCCACCGACACTCTGCTACAGCGGCCCGTGGTGATGAAGCTGCTCAAACGCGGCTCCCAGTCGCTCGAACAAGTGCGCGCAACCCAACTTCGCGAAGCTCGCCTCGCCTCGGCCATCGACCATCCGAATGTCTGCGCGATCTACGATGTCGGGGAAGCGCCTTCTGAGTCGGGCAGCGAGGCAGAAGCTTATATCGTGATGCAGTACATTCCCGGCAAATCGCTGGATAAAGTGATTGCCGAGGGTCCGGCCAGTCTGCAGCTAGTACTCTCTGCGGGCATCCAGATTGCTGACGGTCTTTTCGCCGCACACCAGATCGGCATCTTTCATCGCGATCTCAAGCCGGCCAACGTCATGCTTACCGATGGCGGACTGATCAAGATCCTCGACTTCGGTCTTGCGCGGCAACTCTCCTCGAATGAGTCGGATTTCGATCCTGCGACACCGGACCGGCGTCCTGATCCACCGTCGCCCCAGGCCACCTACACTGCACGCGGCGGCACCATCGCCTACATGGCTCCGGAACAGTTTGTTACGGGCCGCTCGTCGGTGCAGACCGATATCTTTGCGCTGGGTGTCATCCTCTATGAGTTGGCGAGCGGCCGCCACCCTTTTCATCGACCGGATGCGCCCGAATTTCAAACGATCCGAGCGCTCCAGTTCGCCGATCCGCCCGATCTGCACGAGATCGTGCCCGACCTGCCGGTCGAGATCGAGTCGGTCATCCTGCGCTGCCTCGAAAAACAGCCTTCGGCGCGCTTCTCCTCGGCCGCTGATGTTCGTGAAAGCCTGCGCACTGTGATGAAGGCACTCCAGCTCGACTCCATTGGCCTGCCAGGCGATGTGGTTGCTCAGATGCCTGCGCAAGGACGGTTTGACCTGGATTCGCCTGAGGAAGAGAAACGGACGACAGGCATTCTGTCGATGCTGGCAGAACGTTTCCGTGAGTCCGGCGCAACGGGGCCGGCCAAGCAGAACTCGATTGTTGTGCTGCCATTCGTCAATCTCGGGGCTGCGGGCCACAGCGAAACGGAAACGCCGGCGCCGCTCTATGGCTATGCGCTGGCGGATGCCATTGCCGCGCGCCTCGCCCGCATGACCTCGCTCATCGTGCGACCGTCCAGTTCACTGATGTCGATTCCGGCCCAGCAGCTCGATCCGCTGGCCATCGGCAAAAAGCTACTTGTGCGGTTTGTGCTTGCGGGCAACTTTCTTCGTTCCGAAGCCGGATTCGATCTCAACTGGCAGCTTCTCGACGTGCCCTCGCAGTCTGTACGCGCCGGCGGCTCCATTAACGTTGCATCGTTCGATCTGATCAGCGTGCAGACCGAAATATGCAATGAGGTCTTTGCCACGCTACAGGGCTATGGCGACCTCGAGAACGCCACGCCCGCTGCCGACTCCGCGCGCGACGAAACTGCTGCGCTCTCCCCCGATGTTTCCGAGGAGTATCTTCAGGCGCGCGCAGTCCTGTCGTCCTTTATGTCGCGCACCGGCTCCGCGGACGACCTCAATCGCGCTCGCGCGCTCTTTGACAGCGTTACGGCGCAACATCCGGACTACGCGCCGGCATGGTCCGGCCTGGGTATTACGCACCTGCAATACACGCGCCACGCGCTCGGCGGCCAGATCCATTTGCTGGAGGCGCGCCGTGCCTTCGATCGCGCGCTGCAACTCGATCCCGGCTCAGTCGAAGCCAACCTCTACCGCGTCTACATGCTGCTTTCGCGTGGCGAGAAGGAATCCGCGCGTCACGGCATCGAGCACCTGCTGAGCACCGCTGCGAATGACTGGAACGTGCATCTCGTCGCCGGCATCACACTGCGCATCGATGGCCTTTACGAAGAAGCGCTGGATCAGTTCAATTGCTCGCTGCGTTTGAACCCGGATAATGCCGCCGTCGTCTACAACCATCGCGCGCGCGTGTACCAATATCAGAACCAGCTGGAGCTTGCCGGCGAGGAGATAGAGAAAGGTCTGACGCTGGAACCGCGCCAGCCATTGCTGCGTATTTCGCTTGGCTATCAGCAGATGCGTCTCGGCGACCTTGCCCGCGCAGTTCAGACTCTTGAAGGCGTTATCGCCGACGAGGCGTCACTGCGCATTGTCTTTCCCACCATCGCGCTCTGCTATGTGCAACTCGGCGATCGCGCGAAGGCGGCAAGCTTCATTCTTGATGAAACCCTGGCTGCTGCCGAGGCAGATGGCGAAATGGCCTACCGCCTCGCTACTTACTTTGCGGTGGACGGAGACGAGTCGGAAGCGCTTCACTGGCTGCGCCGCTCCATCTATCTCGGCAATGAAAACTATCCATGGTTCTCGAAGAACCCTGCATGGAAGCGCGTAGCGGGCCACTCCGATTTTGAGCGCATCCTTGAAGATCTCAAAAAGTCCTACCGCCGCAACCAAAAGAACTGGAAACGGCTGCTGGCGCAAATAGGGGACTAAGTTTTTGAGCGTGTTTTACCAGCAGACGATTTTCCCGCTTGTTGAATGATAATTGCTGGATGCCAATGCGAGTGCGGCTCGTCACAACCGGTCGTCTGCCTCCACTTCTTCGCTCTGCCGCCCTATTCGTGTGCGTTGTGCTGTTGTTGCACGCGTCCGGCATGCGCGCACAGGGGTTCGCGCTCGTGTCTCCGAAGATGGTCAGCGGCTTGCCCAATGAAGAGAACTATCCAGCAGGGAAGGCCGTGGTCCACGAGGCAGACGCCGCGCTGACTCTACCGCCGCATGCGGTACAGCGCGTTCACACCGAGGGAACACTGTACCACCAGGGGATCCGCGACCAGAGTGAAGAGGCGGAGAAGGACTGGTACGCCATGCGCGGTCTCGCACTCGCATACCGCATCACCGGAGACAAGCGCTATTTCGTCCAGGCGGCCCGGTTGCTTGACGCATGGATTACAACCTACAAGATCAGCGGCAATCCGATTGACGAGACAAACCTCGATGCGTTGGCCGTTACGTTCGACCTCATCCAGACGGACCTGTCGCGCGGTACCGAGCAACGTGCCCGCAGCTTCTTCCGCACGATGGCTGTCACGTATCTCGACTGGCTTGACGTCAACTTTGCGAGTGATCCGTACAACTGGAGCAGCCATCGCGTGAAGCTGGCTGTGCTGGGAGCTTACATCTCAGGGGATCGCGTGCTCATCGACCGGGCAGCTCGTGCATACGTGCGCCAGGTGAACCAGAATATCCGTCCGGATGGCTCCGTCAACGACTTTTACAAGAGGGATGCCATGCACTATGTCGTCTATGACCTCGAACCGCTTGCCGTGGCCGCGCTGGCCGCCCGCGCACATGGGCAGGATTGGTTCCATGCATCGAGTGGTTCGCCCTCGATTCAGACGGGCATTGACTGGCTGCTGCCGTATGCGCTGGGACAGAAGACCCACAAAGAGTTTGTGCATTCCACGGTCAAGTTCGACGCCGAGCGCGCAGCTGCCGGTGAACACGGCTACTCCGGGACGTGGGAACGCAGCAGTTCCGTTGGCGTCCTCACCCTCGCTGCTGCGCTTGATCCAAAGTATTGGCCCGCTCGCGACCAGGTCGCGGCAGACACAGGGAAGAAGCCTACCGCCTGGGTTGTTTTGATCGTGCCTGTTCGATAGAGGTTCCTATTCGCCACCGCTGGGTCCGCTCGTCTTCGCGGTTGCTGCATGCTGCACCGCGCCGAGAGGCGTCACGCTCATCGGCTCGGTCAGGCTGAAGACCAACTCCAGATCCTTCGGAAGTTCGGCCTGAGTGTCCTGCTTGAGCCATACGATGGTGGCGGCGCCTGCACCTATACCAGCGCCAATCAACGCGCCGGGCGCGCCGCCCATCATCGCGCCCGCAGCCGCACCGCCTCCTGTGGAGAGCCCCAGAGCGGCAGCGGTTTTCTTAATGTCGTTGCGATGTTCGATCGTACCTTCGTCATCCACCTTGGTCTTGTCCCAATCGCCGGTGTCAATCACTCGCGCCCGGATGATGTACGCGGAACCATCGGGAAGACTGATCGAGCGTGGTTCGAGATGAATGGCTGCGCCGCCGTTGAACCGCGTCCCGCTGCGCACATAAGTCACGCGCCCTTTCAGTACCGCGCCGGCGGGGACGATTACCTGTCCTTCCCGCATCATGGGTTCGCTGAGCGTGGCGCTGAAATCGCTCCCCGGCGATGTCAGCTCTGTGGAAAGCGTTTCACGCAGACGCGCCTTGATCAATGTGCCTTCGGCCACGGCGCCAGGAGGCGAAACAACACGGGTCACAATGCCCGAATCAGGATCGTTGGGATCGACAGCATTGATCGCTCGCCGCTGAGCCTGGCCCGCAGTGGCTGCAGTCACGATGCTGGAGTCGGGATCGAAGGAGGATGGCAGGCTTTGTTGCGGGGCTGATGCCTCCGCCCCCGGGGCACGGTAAGGCACGTACGCGCCGTAAGTCTCGGTCGAGCTTGCCGGTATAACGGCTCCGGCTGCGGAGGAATCCTTCGGCATCGGTACGGCCGGTGAGGGCTTCGCCGGAGATGCCGCCGGCGGGGGCAGATCATCCGTTTCAACGATGGGGTCAGTTGGCGGATGAGAGACACCGGTGCGCGAAGCGTCATTCTGCGGTACTGTCGCGTCCTGTGCCAGTACCGGCGCAGTTGAGAAGACACCCAACATGAGCGCCACGCAAAGGAAACCCACGGTTGAGTTCTTTCTGGCGTTCAGCCTCTCAGCGATCCTCATTGCAACTCCTCCTGTTTCGGGCCCGTGTCCGCCGCGCATACTTTCGAGCATTGAGCTCTGGCGAAACCATCTACAACTTGGTTAACACTGAGACTAGATTGGTTACGTTGCGGGCGGGCGGAAATCGGCGGCAGGGAATCGAGACAACAAATAGAGCCGCCTCATCGAGTCGCATTTGGAAGCAAAGGCAGGGTACTCCGCAGTCTTTTTGCGGGCCGCAAAAGGTAAGGGCAGCCCAGTTCGGGGCTGCCCTTCAACCTTCCCGGAGTTGCTTTGCCAACGAAACCCGCGCGGTAGGAGAGCCCGCAGTTCGCTATGCGCTATTTCTATGTGCAATCTTCGTACCATTCGGCGTGTACGAAAGCTCGTCTGAAATGAGAAACATCCAATCCGCGACCGCTGGCCAGCGGCCATTCATATGCACAAGTTTGCATTCCACTGAAACGATTTTTCGTCTCATCGAGGAAAATCTTCCCACCGGAAGGCAATGTCAGAGCAGTTTTAGCCAGGTACGGACGCTAATCGCCCAGTCGTCCCGTGCTGCGGTTCGCCTTTGCTAGAATCCGTCTTGTTGAAGCGATCTGAGCCAGAACTCATCACAACCATCCACTCCACCTCCGGATCGGCCGTCGCCATCGACCGCCGCCCCCAACTCAAAGACCGGCTCGAACACCGCATCGTAGCCCATCCTGACGCCGTCTCCGGCGTCCTCGCCGATGCCACTCTCGCCGGCAGCATGAACAGGAGCAATATGACCGAGATTATCTCTATCACCGCGCGCGAAATCCTGGATTCCCGCGGCAATCCCACGGTAGAGGCCGACGTAACTCTCTCCTCCGGCGCCATCGGCCGGGCCGCGGTCCCTTCCGGAGCCTCCACCGGCGAGCACGAGGCCGTTGAACTGCGCGATGGCGACAAAGGCGTTTACCTCGGGAAAGGCGTCCTCCAGGCAGTCGAGAACGTCGAGTCAATTCTTGCGCCGGAGCTTGCGGGCCTCGATGCCTCCAACCAGCGGTTGGTTGATGCGACCATGATTGCGGTCGACGGCACCTCGAATAAAGGAAAGGTAGGCGCCAATGCGATCCTCGCTGTCTCCATGGCTTGCGCTCGCGCAACTGCAAACGCTCTCAAGCTGCCGCTCTATCGCTATCTCGGCGGCGTGAATGGCTGCGTGCTACCGACCCCAATGATGAACATTCTGAATGGGGGCAGCCACGCCGATTCGAACGTCGACTTTCAGGAATTTATGGTGATGCCTGTCGGTGCGGAGACGTTCTCCGATGCGCTGCGGTGGGGCGTCGAGGTCTTCCATACCCTCAAGGGTGTCCTCAAGAAGAAGGGCTACAACACGGCAGTTGGCGACGAAGGCGGATTCGCGCCTAACCTGAAGTCAAACGAAGAGGCGATCGAGCTCATTCTCGAAGCGATTGAGAAGGCCGGTTATACGGCGAGCGAACAGATCGCAATTGCGCTTGACCCTGCTTCGAGTGAGTTCTACGACAAGGAGAAGGGCAAGTACATCTTCAAGAAATCCGACAATCGGGAACTCAGTTCCGCCGAAATGGTGGACTTCTGGGCAGACTGGGCCAGCCGTTATCCCATCGTTTCCATCGAAGATGGCTTGGCAGAGGATGACTGGGATGGCTGGAAGTTGCTGACCGACAAGATTGGCCACATCCAGCTTGTTGGCGACGATCTCTTCGTCACCAATACGGAGAGATTGCAGCAGGGGATCGACGCGAAGGTCGCCAATTCAATCCTGATCAAGGTAAACCAGATCGGCACTGTTTCGGAGACCCTGGAGGCGATCGAACTGGGCCGGCGGTACGGCTATACGTCGATCATCAGCCACCGCTCCGGCGAAACGGAGGATACGTTCATCGCGGACCTCGCCGTCGCCACCAACGCAGGCCAGATCAAGACAGGCTCTGCTTCTCGTACCGACCGCATCGCGAAATACAACCAGCTCTTGCGTATTGAAGAGCAGTTGGGACAAGCGGCGGAGTTCCTCGGTATAGAGTCGCTGAACTTCCAGTAGATCAACGTGCGTGGTGACGCCATGACCGCCGATGAGGTGAAGAGGCTTCTCTCGCTTGCGCCACATCCGCGCGAGGGTGGTTTCTATACTCGTACGTATGAATCGGGCGAAATGCTGCTGCCATCCGTCTTCCGCGATGGCCGCTATTCTGGCGCGCGACATACCGGCACAGCGATCTACTATCTCCTCGAGCCGGGTACGTTCAGCGAGATGCATCGGCTTGCTTCGGACGAGATCTTCCACTTCTACGCCGGCGATGCAGTGGAGATGTTGCAGCTAGGCGTGAGCGGAGGAGAAGTCGTTCGCATCGGCAATCGTCTGGAACTTGGCCAACGTCCTCAGGTAGTAGTGCCTCGCGGTGTCTGGCAGGGCTCGCGGCTAGTGACAGGAGGCGAGTGGGCGCTCCTGGGGTGCACCGTCTCGCCGGGGTTCGATTTTGCCGATTATGAGTCCGGTTCACGCGACGGCCTGTGCGCCGCCTGGCCCCAGTTTCGCGAACTCATCTGCGAATTGACCCACACAGAATAATTGCTCAGAACAGGTTGCGGAGTGTTGCCGGACCGCTTCTGCATTACCAAAGTCCACGCCAGGTGTGCTCCCGCTGATGTGGTCCCCCCTCCCGCCCGATAAGGTCTACTAACGCCTTAGCAGCCGCTGTGCAGCAACTTCGCGGACTCAGAGCACACACACTATCCCAGGAGAAAACAAATGAATAACCTGAAGCACATACTATCTGCCTTATTGAAGGAAGAGTCGGGCCAGGATCTGATTGAGTACGCTCTCGTGGCCGCTCTGGTCGGCCTTGGCGCACTCGCCGCGATGAAGGGCCTCTCGAACGCGATCGGCAACTCCTTCAATGGGGTAGGCAACGCGCTGACCAACGCAGTCGCGTAAAGAATCCCGGTTTGTTTCCGTAGTCTGGCGGTCGATGCTTGTGCGATGCAGGGAACTTGCCACCCGATCGGCTCAACGCTAATCGCTCGACGAATCCAGGAAGCGGCCGGTGATTCCGCCATAGGCGTCGATGCGCCGGTCGCGGAGAAACGGCCAGTGCTGTCGCGTGACCTCGATCAGCCTGGGATCGAGATCGGCGGCGAGTATCTCTTCCTTGTCATGCGAGGCCTGTGCAAGCACGCGGCCGAAGGGATCGGCAATAAAGCTGCCGCCCCAGAACTCAAGGCCGCACAGCGGAGTGTGATCGCCGGGACCATGAATGTCGATGCCATCGTGCAGTACGTCGCCGTGCTCGTGTCCCACGCGGTTTACCGCGCAGACGAAGACTCCATTGGCAATGGCATGTGCGCGCTGCATGGTCTGCCACGCTGAGTACTGTGCTTCACCGAACTCAGTCTTCTCGCTCGGGTGCCAGCCGATGGCCGTGGGATAGAAGAGAATCTCCGCCCCGTGGAGCGCTGTGAGCCGCGCGGCCTCGGGATACCACTGATCCCAGCAGACGAGCGTGCCGACGTTGCCATAGCTCGTCGGGATGGAGCGGAAGCCAAGATCACCGGGCGTGAAGTAGAACTTCTCATAGTAGAGCGGGTCGTCCGGGATGTGCATCTTGCGGTAGATGCCCGCGATGTTGTCGCGCGCTTCGCTGCGGGGATCGAGCACGGCCGCGGTGTTGTGATAGATGCCTGCTGCGCGCCGCTCGAAGAGGGAAGCGACGAGGGTGATCTTCTCCTCGCGCACGATGGCGGCAAGTCGTTCGGTACTTGGGCCAGGAATCGATTCAGCGAGCGCAAAGAGCGCATGGTCCTCGCGCTGGCAGAAGTACTGCGCACGAAACAGCTCCGGCAGGCAGACGATCTTCGCGCCGCCGCGAGCCGCCTGGAGCACGAAATCCGCCGCGCGATCAAGGTTCTCAGCGGTGGAAGGGGCACATTTCATCTGGATAAGCGCAACGCGAGTTATGTTCGCTTCCATACATCACTCCAGCAGAAAAGGCGCCGGCCAACGCCAGCGCCTCTCATTGTCTCAGGTTCAAGCTACTTCTTATCGTCGAAGATCAGGATTGCGGCGGCGATCGTCGTCGTCCACAAGCCGTTCTTGTGACCTACCGCAGACTGCGTGACATTGGCTGTGCGCACGATCTTGTTCGAGATGCGGTAAATCTCCTTCTTCTCGTCCCAGCTCTTGTCGGGATCGAAGTCCACATCGAGCGTGGTCGCCAGCATCTCGGCCGCAAGCTCCTCGGCGTAATCACCGGCCTGGTCATCCGTCTCACCGAAGCTGTGGTGCTCGGAGAGATAGCCGTAGGTTGAGCGGTCCGTCGGAATCGCAACTCCGATTGAGCTGGCCACCAGACGGTGGGGCTCTCGCGTGGAGTTTTCGGCCACCACGGCGAATACGACCTCGCCGGGATGCAGGTACTTCAGCCCTTCCTTGCGTGGGATGAGCTTGCAGTTTGGCGGAAAGATGGATGAGACACGCACGAGGTTCTGTGAGGCGATGCCTGCGTCGCGAAGCGCCATCTCAAAGGAAGTCAGGCGTTCCTTGTGCTTGCCTACGCCCTTGGTGAAGAAGAGGCGCTTTGGGACCATGTCCTTGCCCAATGGGGAGACCCTCCGGAGAGTCGAAAGATGTGGCGGCCCGCGAAGTTGCGCTGGAATTTCTGATGCACGCGCCGAGCGGTTGAGCCTTGTCAAACTTATCACAAACAGCGCAGCGGAATGTTACAACTTCGCGCGGCTGGAGCGGTGATCGTGCGAGGGAAAGTGCGGCCGCGGAAGCTTTGGGACGATCGCTTGCTGACCGATCATCGCGCGGCACAAATTGCGTGCGCTCTCGCGCGGATGGTAGCCTCAAGATGTCGCTTCATTCCCGGATTTCACTGGAGTTTCCCCACACATGCAGACCAGTTATAACGGCATCCCTGTCCCCGCAAACGGCAGGGCGATCGAGTACGCCAACGGAAAGTACACTGTTCCCGATAACCCCATCATTCCGTTTATCGAGGGCGACGGAACAGGCCGCGACATCTGGAAGGCTTCGCAACGCGTGTTCGACGCGGCTGTTGAGAAAGCCTACGGCGGCAAGCGCAAGGTCGCATGGTATGAGGTGCTGGCCGGCGAGAAGAGCTATCGCCAGACGCAGAACTGGCTGCCGGACGACACGGTGAAGGCGACGGTAGACTTTCGTGTATCCATCAAAGGACCTTTGACGACGCCGGTGGGCGGCGGCATCCGTAGCCTAAACGTCGCGCTGCGCCAGTTGATGGACCTCTATCAATGCATCCGCCCGGTGAAGTACTACAGCGGCGTACCCAGCCCGGTAAAGCATCCGGAGAAGCTCGATGTCGTGATCTTCCGCGAGAACACGGAGGACATCTACGCCGGCATCGAGTTCCGCGAAGGAACCCCCGAGGCGGAGAAGTTCATCAAGTTCGTGAACGACGACATGCTGAAGGGCGGCAAGAAGAAGGTCCGGCTCGATTCGGGCGTTGGTGTGAAGCCGATCTCGATCACCGGATCAAAGCGGCTGGTGCGCGCGGCGATCCAGTATGCCCTGGACAACAACCGCAAGACGGTGACGCTGGTGCATAAGGGCAACATCCAGAAGTTCACCGAGGGCGCGTTCCGGGAGTGGGGTTACGAAGTTGCTACGCAGGAGTTCCGTGAGCAGACGGTGACGGAGCGCGAGAGCTGGATACTCGGCAACCTTGAAGCAAACCCGAAGATTACGCCGGAAGAAAATGCGGCGCTTATCGAGCCGGGCATTGAATTTGCGCCAAAAGAGTTCGGCGAGGGCGTGGTCGCGGAGGTGAAGAGCGTCCTGGCGGCGATCGGAGCATCGCACGGTGGCGGCAAGTGGAAGTCGAAGGTGCTGGTCAACGATCGGATCGCCGACTCGATCTTCCAGCAGATCATCATCCGGCCTTCGGACTATTCGGTGCTCGCGACGACGAATCTCAACGGCGACTACATCTCCGATGCGGCGGCCGCTCAGGTTGGCGGGTTGGGCATCGCGCCTGGCGCCAATGTCGGCGACGGTTACGCGGTCTTCGAGGCGACGCATGGCACTGCGCCGAAGTATGCGGACAAGGACGTCATCAACCCTGGCTCCGTGATGCTCTCGGGCGTGATGCTGTTCGACTTCATCGGATGGAGCGAGGCCGCGCGGCTGATCGAGTCGTCGATGGAGAAGACCATCCAGCAGAAGTACGTAACCTACGACTTCGAGCGGCAGATGCAGGGCGCAACCAAGGTGAAGACCAGCGAGTTCGCCACGCGCATGATCGAGAACATGTAACCAGACGGATAATCGGGAATTTCGAGAATCAGATTCCTCCGCTTCGCTGCGGAATGACAAGACTTGGAGATTGCATGGGCAGGAAAAAGGTAACGATTGTTGGAGCAGGAAACGTAGGCGCGACCGCTGCGCACTGGATCGCAGCGAAGGAACTCGCGGATGTAGTGCTGATCGATGTGGTCGAAGGCGTCCCGCAGGGCAAGGCGCTGGACCTGCTGGAGGCGATGCCGATCGAGAAGCGCGACGTGTCAGTTGTCGGCACGAACGACTATGCCGATACGGCCAACTCGGACATCGTGGTCATCACCGCGGGCATTGCGCGCAAGCCGGGCATGAGCCGCGATGACTTGCTCAACACCAACTTCAAGATCATGTCCGACGTGGTGACGAAGGCTGTGGCTGCTTCGCCGAACTGCATCCTGATCATCGTCTCCAATCCGCTCGACGCGATGGCGCAGACGGCGTTCAAACAGGCCGGGCTGCCGCGCGAGCGCGTGATCGGCATGGCGGGCGTGCTGGACTCGGCGCGCTTCCGAACGTTCATCGCCGAAGAGCTGAAGGTTTCGGTGGAGAACGTCACAGCCTTTGTTCTAGGCGGGCACGGCGACACCATGGTGCCGCTCTCGCGCTACTCGACGGTGGCGGGCATTCCGATCACGGAACTGATCGAGCCGGCGCGGCTGAAGGAGCTTGAATCGCGCACGGCCAATGGCGGCGCGGAGATCGTCAAGCATCTGAAGACCGGGTCAGCTTACTACGCGCCAAGCGCGGCGACGGTGGAGATGGTAGAGGCGATCCTGAAGGACAAGAAGAAGATTCTTCCTTGTGCAGCGTATCTCCAAGGCGAGTACGGTATTTCGGGCCTGTACGTCGGCGTACCGTGCAAGCTGGGCGCGAAGGGCCTGGAGCAGATCATCCAGATCAATCTCACCGCTGAGGAGCAGGCGGCGCTGAACAAGTCTGCGGACGCGGTGAAGGAGCTTTGCTCGGTGATCGGAGTTGCATAAGCCCGCTTCAGTTCGGGCGGGTGATGTGCTGTTCTGGAACCAGGCTTGATAGAACCACGTTCCTAATTTCGCCGTTAGCATCGGCTTGCCACACTAATGCTTGCGCTCGTTCGTGTGGCAAGAACTCGATGAATATGTACGTTTCTCCCTCTATGTGCTGCCGGTAGTTTGATAGATGATCCTCGAACTCTCGTTTGAGGTCCTCAGACGAAGGACCACGCGGATACGTGCTGTAGATCATTAGCTTGAAAGGTGCTTTAATCACCGCGAGCTTATCGAAATCCGTCAAGACCTCGCTCATATTTGGGGACCATTCGGATTCGACGACGAGTACGGCTCCTTCCCGCGCTCTCCACCAGAGGAAATCGACGAGGAATTCTCCTTTGGAACTTTCTGGGTCAGCGGGAAAGCACTTCCAATCCAGCTCAATGAATTCACCACCGGCCAGCGGGCTACGAAGCTTCCGACGTACATTCTTCGTCCATTCGCTGTTCTTCTCAGGCATGGTCAATGGTGGCGGAATATCGCGGATTAGCATCAGCGCGAGCGCTTCCGCCATCGTTCGCTTCTCTGCGAGATCACTTGCTGGAAGTGTCAACCCGTAGTTGGCTGGGATTGGATTCACTACGCCACTCTTTCGATAGTGACGGATTCGAGGACGACGGGGGTTTTGGGTTTGTCCTGGGCAGCGGTCGGGACTTTGCTGATCTTCTCGACGACGTCGTAGCCTTCGACGACTTCGCCGAAGATGGTGTGCTTGCCGCTGAGCCAGCTGGTGTCCGCAACGGTGATGAAGAACTGGCTGCCGTTGGTGTTGGGGCCGGCGTTGGCCATGGCGAGTTTGCCGGGCTTCTGGAAGCCGTGGGGCGAGCCTTTGGTCTCGTCGGCGAACTTGTAGCCGGGGCCGCCCATGCCGGAGCCTTCGGGGTCGCCACCCTGGATCATGAAATCGGGAATGACGCGATGGAAGATGGTGCCGTCGTAGAGCTTCGCGCCTTTCTTCGAGCGGCTGTTCCAGTCTTTGGTGCCTTCGGCCAGGCCGATGAAGTTGGCGACAGTTTGGGGCGCGTCTTTTTCAAACAACTCGACGACGATCTTGCCGAGCGAGGTGTTGAAGGTGGCGTAGGTTCCGGGCTTGGTTGGCATTTTCTCTCCAGGGACTAGGGACTGGTTGCTAGGGACTAGGTTAGGCGCGATCACTTCTGTGGTGGCGTGGAAGGAGTTGCAGGTTCGGCTGAATTCGCGGGCGCCGGGGTGGCGGGCAGGGGCGGCATGGGCTGGCCGGGGCGGACGATGGTGACGTGGTTGATGGTGACGGGCGTGAGCGGCTTGTCCTGCGCGTTGCGCTCGACGCGGGCGATGGAGGCGACGATCAGCACGGAATGCGGATCGCACTGGCCGAAGATGGTGTAGTGGCCGTCGAGGTCGGGTTCGGCGGCTTCGGTGATGAAGAACTGGGCGGAGTCCGTGTTGGGGCCGGAGTTGGCCATGGCGAGCCGGCCGGGAACGGAGAAGGTGAGGCCGGGGACGATCTCGTCGTCGAAGAAGTAGCCGGCGTCGCCGGAGCCGTCGCCGGCGGTGTCGCCGCCCTGGATCATGAAGCCGGGGATGACGCGGTGGAAGGTGAGGCCGTCGTAGAAGGGTTTGCCGTGAATCTTGGGGCCGCCTGCGACGTGGGTGTAGTCCTTGGTGCCTTCGGCGAGGCCGATGAAGTTGGCGACGGTGTTGGGAGCTTCCTTCTCGAAGGTCTTGCAGGTAAGCCGGCCCATAGAGGTGTCGATCACTACGGTTGGGCCGGTGGGGACAGGCTCCGGTTTGGCGGCGGAGGCGGATGGCCCGGGTGCGTCGGGCAGCGCGGCGGGCGCGGAGGTCTGCGCGGCCGCTGAGAGCGCAGCAACAGTAAACAGCAGAAGGCAGGCAATACCAAAAAGCCGAAGGCACGGGACGGCCAGCTCGAAACGACGGGCAGCGTAAACAGCGGAATCTTTTTGGGGGTATTTTGGGCGCAAAATATCTGGATTCAGAGAGATGCGGGGGGTCCAGCCCCGCAAAATATTGATAATTGATAGCTTACGCACAAAATTCCTCGAATCAGCAGCTTGCACGGAAAACCTCAGCGGAACCTCATCATGCGCCGTGTTGCGTAAATTTGCCCTATCTCTATTCTACCGGTTGGGACCAAACTGTTATGCCACTTCGCGCAGGAATTTATTTCAAGACAGGCCAAGGAGTTGCAATGTTTTAGATCGGATGGGGGTCTTGACAGCTTTTTCGAGGTTTGGGGCAGTATCTTGAGTTTCGAGGTGCGCGGTTCGAGGTTCGAGGCGGGTGCGTGAGGGCGAGATGGCTGGGCGACCTGGTGCGTGGTGGGCATAGAAGGCAGAAAAGACAGATGTACCTCGAGCTGTCAGTTCAGAGCTATCGGCTGACAGCCTGGTTTTCGAAACTTGAGATGAGCTTGGCAGAGGCTGCGCAACTGGTGACGCGGATGCGGGTTTTCTTGGAACGTATGCGTTGTTGCTGGCAAGTGGCGTGGGCCCGGTACTAGTCTGTGAAATGGCGCGTGCGGCGTGCGTGCCCTACCCGCAGGAAATACGGGGATTCTGAACACGCTACGCGATCCAGAATGACGCAGCAATGAACAAGGTGGATGCAATGGGAGTTTCCGGCGAGCGACGCAAATTGGGCGTGGTGACTGAACTGCGCGAATGCGGTCTGGGTTGGCAGGGCGGTGTGCGGACGGCGCTGGCCTTCGCGCTTTGTGTGCTGATGGTGAACCAGCCGCTGATGGCGGCCGGCAACCAGGACAAACGGGGGCCCACTGCGCAAAAGGAAGGCGGAGTTGCTCAAAGCAAGGTGGAGATCCGTATTGAGCATGCACTGAACCGGCTGACGTTCGGACCACGCCCGGGCGATGTGGCAGCCGTGGAAAAGATGGGCCTGACGGAATGGTTCGAGCAGCAGTTGAACCCGGAGAAGATTGACGACTCGGCTCTGGATGCGCGCTTGCAGTCTCAGTTCCCGGCGATGTTTCTGTCGCAGCAGGAGCTGATGGTGAGATATCCGGGCCAGCAGGTGATCCGGCAGCTCTCAATGCGGGAAGAGCGGGGCGCTGGAATGGGAATGGGGCCGATGGCGCCGGGCCGCCCCGGGGTTCGCGGCAGGTTTGCGCAGTTGTATCAGCAGAACCAGTTGTCCATTCCGAACGATCCCGCAGAGCGGGCGATCTATGCCGACCAGATTGCCTTGTACAAGGAGCAGCAGCAGAAGAAGCAGGAGAAGGATGCAGCGGCCGCTGCGAATGGAGCCAACACGATGGACTCCGGCGCACCCAGCGGCGGCCAGATGATGAGCGATGGGACTGTATCCGGCAGTGCATCCGCGCAGGCGCCTGCCCCGATTGAACGGAGATCGGCAAAAAAAGATGCGCAGGCCGCACCGTCGCAAAGCAGCGATGCGATGAGTGGAGGGATGCCGGACTACGAAGCGATGGCCGCGGGAAAGGACATGAAGGCTGGACAGCAGAGTGCTGCGCTGCCGAAGTCCGATGTGAGCGATACGAGCGCGCCGGATGCGCACGTGGACAAGCTGTACCGAGACCTGGAAGCGGTAAAAATCCTGAACCTGCCGCCGGATGAGCGGATGAGGCGGGTGATCGCGATGCCGCCGAAGGATTTCCTGGCATTTCGCCAGAGCCTGAGCGGCCCGGAGCTGGCGCAGTTTGGGCAAGGGCTGAGCGGCCAGCAGCGCGAGATCTTCGCGGCAATGCAGAATTCGACCCGCATGGTGGGCGCCGAAGAGATGCAGGTGCGGATGCTGCGCGATCTGGAGAGCAACAGGCAGCTTGAGGCCGTGATGACGGACTTCTGGCTGAACCACTTCAACGTGTATGTGCGCAAGAACCAGAACGAGCCGTATCTGATTCCGGCGTATGAGCGCGAGACGATTCTGCCCCATGCTCTTGGCAAGTTCGAGGACCTGCTGGTGGCGACGGCGGAGAGTCCGGCGATGCAGGTGTATCTGGACAACTGGCAGAGCATCGGGCCGAACTCGCAGGCGGCGGAGAACGGTGGGCGGGCCGCGGCGCGCGCGCAGAATCCGCAGGTGAAGGCGGCGCTGAAGGACCGAGGGCTGAATGAAAACTACGCGCGCGAGCTGATGGAGTTGCACACGCTGGGCGTGAATGGCGGCTACACGCAGGCCGATGTGATCCAGGTGGCGAAGGTATTTACGGGCTGGGGAATCGAGCCGCCGGTGCGCGGTGCGGCATTCCAGTTCGATGAGCGGAAGCATGAGCCGGGCACCAAGGTGGTGCTGGGCAAGACGATCAAAGAAGATGGCATGAAGGAAGGGCTGGAGGTGCTGCACATGCTTGCAACCAGCCCGGCGACGGCGAAATTTATTTCGACGAAGCTGGCGGTGCGATTTGTGAGCGACGATCCTCCGCCTGCGCTGGTGGAGCGAATGACGCAGGCGTATCTGAAGTCGGACGGCGACATCAAGACGGTACTGCGAACGATGTTCGAGTCGCAGGAGTTCTGGGCGCCGGCGACCGCGCATGCGAAGGTGAAGACGCCGGAGGAGTTTGTGATCTCCGCTGTGCGGGCGAGCGGCGCACAGGTCAACAACTCACTGGCCCTGGTGGCGGCGCTGGACAAGCTGGGTATGCCGCTTTATGGAATGCAGACACCGAACGGTTATTCGTGGAAGAGCGAGGGCTGGACGAATACGGGCGCGCTGGTGAATCGGATGAACTTTGCGCTGGTGCTGGCGGGCGACAAACTGCCGGGTGTGCGCACCGACTGGACGCGGTTGACGGGCACGGTGACGCCGCGCAAGGCGGAGATGGCGAACGCGGACGGAGGGAACGGATATATCGATCCCGAGGTCGCGGCGAAGGAACGAAGGCTCGAGACGATTCTGCTGGACCAGCCGCTGAGCGAGAAGACGCGCATGGCAGTGTTGAGCCAATCGAATGACACGACGGCGGCGATTCAGGCGGCGAAGGAGTTCCAAACTGGCGGCGGTGGATTGCTGGGCGGTGGCGGCGGACAGTTGGCGGGGTTGTTTGGCGGAGGCGGTCCGGCAGCGGCTGCAGCGTTGAGGAACCAGCAGCAGGATGACCGGCAGGCGGCCATCATGGCAGGACTGATGCTGGGGTCGCCGGAGTTTCAGCGGAGATAGTTTTCAGTTGTTAGTTCTCAGTTCTCAGAGGCAGCGAGGTGCGAAGATGGCGAGCAGAGGTTGGAATTCGGCGGATGTGAGTGACTGGGGATGTGACATCTGTGGACGGGATGCGGAGCGGCGGCGGGTTTCACGGCGCGTGTTCATGAAGAATGGCGCGCTGGCGCTGGTGGGGACTTCGGCAATTCCGGCGTTTCTTTCCCGCAGCGTTCTGGCGGAGATGACGACGGCGGCGGCGAACAAGAAGAAGCTCGTGGTGATCTTCCAGCGCGGGGCGGTGGACGGCCTGAATGTGGTGGTGCCGTACACCGAGCAGAACTACTATGCGATGCGACCGACGATTGCGGTCCAGCAGAACGAAGTGATCGACCTGGATGGACACTTCGGGCTGCATCCGCAGATTGCGGGGTTCAAGCCGCTGTTCGACCAGGGACATCTGGCGATCGTGCATGCGGCGGGGTCGCCGGACCCGACGCGATCGCACTTCGATGCGCAGGACTACATGGAGAGTGGCACGCCGGGGTTGAAGTCAACCGAGGATGGCTGGCTCAATCGCGCGCTGGAGGCGGCCCCGGAGGAGAAGGCGTCGGCGTTTCGCGCGGTGGCGCTGGGCGCGCAGGTTCCGCGGACGCTGCAGGGTAAGATGCCCGCGATCGCGCTCAACAATCTGGCGGACTTTTCTGTAGGCGGGCGGGGACAAACGACATCGCCGATCTCGAATGCGTTCCAGGCAATGTATGACCAGAGCACGGATACGGTGCTGCAGGGGACAGGGCAGGAGACGTTTGAGGCGGTGAAGATGCTGAAGGCGGCGAATCCGGCGGAGTACAAACCGCTCGCGGGTGTGGAATATCCGGCGGGAGCGTTCGGCAATAGTTTGAAGCAGATCGCGCAGTTGATGAAAGCAAACCTTGGAGTCGAGGCGGCCTTTACCGATATTGGCGGATGGGACACGCACCAGAACCAGGGTGGCGCGAATGGGCAACTGGCGAACCGGCTGACGGAGTTCTCGACGGCGATTGCGGCCTTCTGGCGGGATATGGGCGACGATGCGGAGAACGTGACGCTAGTGACGATGAGCGAGTTCGGAAGGACGGCGCGGCAGAATGGGACCGGCGGCACCGATCATGGGCACGCGAATGTGATGTTTGTGCTGGGCGGAGCGGTGAAGGGCGGCAAGGTGTACGGGAAGTGGCCCGGCGTGGAGAACGAACAGTTGAACGAAGGCCGCGACCTGGCGGTGACGACGGACTTCCGCACGGTGCTGGGCGAGACGGCGTACAAGACGCTCGGGGCGAAGAATCTTGAGGTGGTGTTCCCGGGTGCGAAGGTGCGGCCGGCGGGATTTTTGGGGTTGATGCGGGGGTAGCGCCTGCGCGCGACAAATGCGATTCTGGGCGCACTGCGTGGTCCAGAATGACGGGCAAAAGCAAAAGGCAAATACAGGGATCCTTCGCTTCGCTCAGGATGACGGCGTCTGAAAATAATTGATGCTCGCCGAGAAGTTCAGCTTGCGCCGCAGCCGGACTCCCATACGCGGACTTTTGCCCATTGCGTATCGGTGGCGAAGATGATGCAGCTGCGGCCGGTGTTGGTATTGAGGCGCCAGGTGATGTCGCCCTGACGATAGAGCTGGTATTTTCCGGCGCCCGCGAAGATAAGGCCGTTGGGCGGATTGCGCGGAATGCTGTCCGAGGTAGGAATCGCGATGGCGCCGCGCGGCTGCGTCATGGCGGGTATCGCGGCGTGCGGAGGCGGCTGCGGTGCGGAGGGTATCTTCTCGATGGCGGCGGATGGCTTTGCGCCAGATGGCGGCGGGGTGGCGGCGGAGGATTGCTGCGCTCCGGTTGCAGGCTGAGAGGCCGCAGGGTTCTGTGAGGACGGCGGGTTGGACGCAGGCTGGCTCTGGTCCGCGCCCTGATTCTTGACGTAGACCTTGCCGCTGCCGAGCGCGCGCTGTTTGGCGTGCTGCCAGTACCAGAAGACGCCGACGGCTGCGACCGCGGCGATGGCAAGGACTACGACGATGCGTTTGGCTCCGCCTTCTCCCATGGAGCTATTGTGCGTGGCGCGGGATGTCTCGTCGAGACACGAAGGTGGGATTTGCGAACCAACCTTGATTCCCCACTGCGGTCTGGCCCTGCCTGCTCAATCCGAAGAGCAACCCACCCAAGTCGAGCTTGGGTGGGGCACCCGGACCCGTGGCCGGTTCGGGCGTATCATCTGAGTGTGCCGAAGTATTCCATTGTCGTGCCGTTCCACAACGAAGAGGACAACGTTACCGCGCTCTATGACCGGGTGAAGCTGGTGATGGAGCAGGTGGGCGAGCCTTTCGAGATGGTGTTTGTGGACGATGGGTCGCGCGACCGTACGTATCGGCTGCTGGAAGAGATTGCGGCGGTGGACAGCCGCGTGCTCGTGATCCGGCTGCGAAGGAATTTTGGGCAGACGTCGGCGCTGGCGGCGGGTTTCGATCATGCGCAGGGCGAGTTCGTGATCTCGATGGATGGCGATCTGCAGCACGATCCGGAGGAGATTCCGAACTTTATTGCGCGGCTGGAAGAGGGCTATGACGTGGTGAGCGGATGGCGCGCGCAGCGGGGAGACAACCTGCTGCTGCGGCGCATTCCGTCGGCGTGCGCGAACTGGATGATGGCGCGGGTGAGCGGCGTGGACATTCACGACTTCGGGACGACGTTCAAGGCGTACCGGCGCGAGGTGATCCACAACATACCGCTCTATGGCGAGATGCATCGGTTTATTCCGGCGCTGGCGAGCTGGTACGGCGCGAGCATCTGCGAGATACCAATCTCGAACCCGGCGCGGCAGCATGGACAGAGCCACTATGGAATCGGGCGAACGGTGCGCGTGTTCTTCGACCTGATGACGATCCGGTTTCTGCTGCGGTATATGACGCGGCCGCTGCACTTCTTCGGGTCGATCGGCGCGCTGGGCATGCTGAGCGGCGGAGTACTGGCGATGTGGCTGCTGGTGGTGAAGGTGATGACCGGGCAGCACGTGCTGCAGGTTCATGGACCGCTGTTCATCGTTGCGGGAGTGTTGCTGCTGGGGGGGATTCAGATGCTGGGGATCGGGCTGCTGGGCGAGCTGCAGGTGCGGCACTTCCATACGCCGAGCCACCGCGCGCCGTATGCGATCGACCGGATTCTGCGGCTGCGGTCGAGCGAAGAGAGCCTGATGCAGTAGGTGGCTGCGGTGGGGAGAATCGCAAAAGCTATTGCGGTAGGCGTGATGAGCGCGGTGGTGTGCGCCGGGTTGAGCGGATGCCTGGTGGTGAGCTATTCCAGCGAGAGCGGCTGGTGGGTGTGGCCGGGGAGCGCGATTGTGACGCTGGCGATTGTGATGCTGTGGTGGCTGACGAGAAGACGTTGATCTGGTTCAAAGCCCGCGGCTAAAGCCGCCCACTTGTTGTGCTCTTTACCGCGGGCTGAAGCCCGCTGCTACTCCGGTTGTATGCTGGTGCCATGCTATTGAAGGAATTGCGCACGGCTGTGTTGGAAGCGAATCTGGAGCTGGTGAAGCGGGGGCTGGTCCTCTACACATTTGGCAATGCCAGCGGAGTGGACCGCGAGCAGGGGCTGGTGGTGATCAAGCCGTCGGGCGTGGACTATGACGATCTGCGGCCCGAGCACATGGTGGTGACGGACCTGGACGGCAAGATCGTCGAGGGCAAGCTGAAACCATCGTCCGACCTGGACACGCACACGCTGCTGTATCGCGAGTTCAAGACGATTGGCGCGGTAGTGCATACGCACTCGGAGTTTGCGACGAGCTTCGCGCAAGCGGGATGGCGATCCCGGCGCTGGGAACGACGCATGCGGATTATTTTTATGGGCCGGTGCCGTGCACGAAGCCGCTGAGCGATGAGGCAATCGGCGGGCGCTATGTGCATGAGACAGGGATGGCGATTGTGGAGGAGTTCAACGGGAAGGGAATAGATCCGTCGGCGGTACCGGCGTGCCTGGTGGCGGGGCATGCTCCGTTTGCGTGGGGTACGGACGCGCATGATGCGGCGCACAACGCGGTGGTGCTGGAGTACTGCGCGAAGATGGCCTTCAAGACGCTGACGCTGAAGGCCGAGGTGAATGTGGTGACGCAGGCGCTGCTCGATCGGCACTACTTCCGCAAGCACGGACCAAAGGCGACATACGGGCAGGGGTGATGCTCGCATGAGCAATGAGAAGATTGACGACATTGAGGCGCTCAAGGTCTCTGGCAGATATGAAGACGCTATTCATCAGATCGAGGATTCGATAGCCAGCGCGACAGACGATTCCGAGCGGCTGTTGTACCTAACGAATCTAGTTGTCTGCGCAACGAACATTCGCAATGAAGCAATGGCTCGCGGCGCGATCGATAAGCTCTATCAATTGCGACCTTTGCCAGGAGAAGAGCCGTTCCGCAACTACGTCGCTGGATGCTTTTTCCTTAGCTTCGCTGAGCCGCAGAAGGCTTTTGAACTGTTCCTGCTCAATCTGGAAAATCCTATTCTTCTCGCTCCGGAATTTCGCGAACACCGTTATGAGAATCTTGCGCAGTGCGGATTTGCTCTCTGCCATCTCGGTCGATATACAGAAGCGCTATCCAGATTTGATGAGGCGGAAGAATTCCTTCCCGCACGTGAACTTCATGTAGACATTGAGTTCTACCGGATCACTTGTCTTGTGCAGCTTAAGCGGCTAGATGAGGCTGCGAGAATAGCGGAGCGAGCGACTCAGAATGGATCGACGGAGATCAGGGCTAGAGCCAGATTCGACTTGGCTGAGATACGTTTCGAACAACGAAGATTCGAGGAAGCGCTCAGTCTGTACAGCGAGGTAGAGACGCTATTGCCGTGCGATGGTATTGCGGAATTCGACGTACGGAGAGGAATTAGCACGTCGATGGATGCGCTGACCAAGACTCGTCGCTTGCAATAGAGATCACGTTATAGATGCCGCGCTAAACGGTTGCTGTGTGGATAGCAAAGCCTTCCACGGGTCTTTTTTGAGGCGGGGGCGCCAGTCGAGGAAGTTGGCGACAGAAAACTCAGGGCGGGCGGTGGCGTACTCGCCGGACGGAGCGATCTCTTTCCAGTCCAGCGGCATGGAGACGTTGACGCCTGGGCGGGACCGGGGCGAGTACGGTGCGACGGCGGTTGCGCCGCGCTCGTTGCGGAGATAGTCGAGATAGATTTTTCCGGCGCGCGCGGCCTTGCTCATCTTGGTGAGGTAGAGGCGCGGATTCTCGCGCTCCATGGCGAGGACGAAGCGGTGGGCGAGATCTTTTACCGTGGACCAATCGAGCGTGGGTGAGCGGGTGAAGGGCACGACGACGTGCAGGCCTTTGCCGCCGGTGGTCTTGAGGAAGCTGACGAGCTTGTACTGCTTGAGGCGGGTGCGGAAGTCCTGTGCGGTAGCGACGACGGTAGACCATGGAAGAGATTCGTCGGGGTCCAGATCGAAGATGAGGCGGTCGGGGTGTTCGAGGTCGTCGTTGCAGGAACCCCAGGGGTGAAGTTCGAGCACGCCAAGCTGCGCGAGCGAGGCGAGAGTTGTGGCCGTGGCGGAATTGTCCACAAGCGTGATGTAAGGCTCGGGCACGCCGGATTTCTTGTCCGTGACCATGACGGAGCCGATGCCCGGCGGGAGTGTGGCGTTGACGTGCTTCTGGAAGAAGCACTGGCTGGAGGATCCCTCGGGACAGCGAACGATGGTGAGCGGGCGGCCGGCGATGTGCGGAAGAATCCAGGGCGCGATGGCGAAGTAGTAGTCGGCCAGGGTTTGTTTGGTGAGGCTGGAGAGGGGATCGAGAATTTTGTCCGGGTGAGTAAGGCGAATGGGTGGGTGGGGGAGCGCGTTGGACGTTGTTTGTTGTGCGTCGTTCGTGGTGCGATCGTTCTTCTTCCCACTCATCGACGATGAAGCTGTCGATGAATGGGGCGCCCGGGCATTTTCTTTTCCACCCGCACGGGATGATTCTTTCCCACTCATCGACGATGAAGCTGTCGATGAATGAGGCACCCGGGCATTTTCTTTTCCACCCGCACGGGATGATTCTTTCCCACTCATCGACAATGAAGCTGCCGATGAATGGGGCACCCGGGCTTCAGTGTTTGGTTCAGACGTTGCTGGATTCTGCGGGCGGGAAGATTTGGGCGTCGGCGCGGAGGTTTCGCGCGTGACCTCAGCGGCGGGCTTGTCTTCGCGCAGCCCGAGGAAAGCCGCCTGGCGGACGAGGTTGTCTGACGTCCATGTGGCGAAGCGGACTTGAGCGACAAGTTCAGGACGGACCCAGCGTGCGCCGCGGCGCTGATTGGCGGGCAGCTCTTTGTCGAAAGGTGATTTGGCTTGCGTGAGGGCGTCCAGCTTGTCGCGCAGGAGCTTGTGGGTCTTCTGGTTGAAGCCGGTGCCGGTACGGCCGGCATAGATGAGCTTTGCGGGAGCGCCGCCTGTTGCGGGCGCATAGTAGCCGAGCAGCAGCGCGCCGATGCCGTGCATGCCGGTGTGTCCAGCGGAGGGAAGCGTAAAGCCGCCGATGACGAGTTCCTGTTCGTGAAGGCATTTGCACTTGATCCAGTCGGAGGAGCGGCCGGCGCAGTAGGCGGCGTCGGCGCGCTTGGAGACGATGCCTTCGGCGTGCATGCGGCAGGCGTTGCGCAGAATGGCCGTGCCATCGCCGCCAAGGTGGTCGGAGAGATGGAGGGTATCGGAGTTGGCGTGAGCGATGAGATCCGCAAGGAGAGTTTTGCGTGCAGAGAGCGCGAGCGAGCGCGGGTTGCGGCCATTGAGGTGCAGGAGATCGAAGACGAAGTAGGTGAGATGGTGCTTCGCGCCTTCCTGAAAGCTGGCCTGCAGGTCAGCGAAGCTGGTGGTGCCGTCGGGGCGAAGGACGACGACCTCGCCATCGAGCGTGCAGGAGGCGGCGGAGAGACGGGCGACTTCATCCGCGATGGACTTCATGCGGTGCGTCCAGTCGAGGCCTTTGCGCGTGAGGAGTTGGACGCGGCCGCCGGATTTGCGCGCCTGGATGCGGTAGCCGTCGAGCTTGAGTTCGTGGAGCCAGCCGGAGGAGGAGGGAGGGTTTTCGGCCTGCTGGGCGAGTTGCGGAGGGAGGAAGGCGGGCTGCGTTTCGCGAGGAAGGGAAGAGAGGGTCGGAGCGCCTTCTGAGGTGGGCGAGCGAACAGTATTGTTCCCATTCATCCCGCGACGTGCGCGGGATGAATGGGGCACCCCAGCGTTGGTAGCCGGTTCGTCTGCGGGAGATTTGCTGGGTTGCGAGTACCAGGCTTTCGGGCCGGAGCGGGTGTCCTTGGAGTTCCAGACGTGGTCTTCGCTGGCGGCGATCTGCTCCATCGTGCGCCCGGTGACGACGGAGTTGGGCTCGGATTCGGTGATGGGCGGGTCGGTGGGCGGACGCTCGAAGTCGTCGTGCTCTTTGATGAGGAGCCAGTTGGCCTTGGGCGGATTGCTGCGTTGCGCTTCGCGTTGCGCGGCAGAGTTGGTGGGGTGTCCGCCCATGCGGATGAGCGCCCACTTTCCCTGGAGCTTGGTGCCGTGGAGGATGAACTTCAGCGAGCCTTTCGCGAGGCCGGCATCGACGTCGGGATAGGCGGGCTGCGGTTCCCACGTGCCCTGGTCCCAGAGCATCACGGTGCCGCCGCCGTACTGGCCCTTAGGGATGATGCCCTCAAAGCCGCCGTACTCCATGGGGTGGTCTTCCACCTGGACGGCGAGGCGCTTGTCGGCGGTGACATAGCTGGGGCCTTTGGCGACGGCCCAGCTCTTGAGAACGCCGTTCCAGCCGAGACGGAAGTCGTAGTGCAGATGCGAGGCTGCGTGTTTCTGGATACAGAAAGGGAGGGCGGTTGGGTTGGTGGTCTTCTTTGCGTCGCTCTTACTGCCGGAGGGTTCCGCGGTGATGTGGAAGTCGCGCATGGAGCGGTAGCGCGCGAGCTGCTCATCGACCGCGGAAGAGGCTGTCTGCCTTTTGGCAGCAGCAGGTTTGGCAGTCTTCTTCGCTACAGCCTTCTTTACGGACTTAGCTGATTTCTTTGCGGTCTTTTTCGCAGGCGCCATGTGATCGCTCCATCTGAAGTATCAGATGCGGGCGATTCAAGAGTAATGCATGCCGGCATAGGTGTAGACTGCCGTCCATGCGTGTCCTTTCGACCTATTTGCTGTTAGCGTTGCTTGGCCCTATCGGCTCAGCACAAACTTGCCGCAAGATCCATGGGAGAGCGATTCTGTACCGCGGAGACGGGTTCTTTGCTATTTGGCATATCGGGACGGACCATATTTTCATGCCTTCCGATAAGGAATCTGCCGATCTGGTCTGCCAATACTTTGATTGCGAGAGTGGAGACGAGCAGCCAGCCCTCTTCGCAGATTTCACGGTCTGTCCCACCAAGCGCTACATCCATGGCGCGGCACAGCCGGCTATCGTGCGAAAAGTCGAACACCCATTCGTAGTTGCCGAATGGCCTCCAGAGCAGAAGCATCCAAAGTGACACACCATTTTCGGCACTAGGCGGATTTGCGTTTTGCGGCGGCTTTGGGCTTGGTGGGCTTGACGATGGAGATGCCGCTGCGTTCGCTGGCAGCGGGCTTCTTCTTCGGCAGGTTGGCGCCTTCATCTTCTGCCACGCTCTTGCGGAGGGCGTCCATGAGGTTAATGACTTTGGCGCGGTGTGGTGCAGCAGGCTCTTCCTTGGGGATGGGCAGGTGCTTGAGCTTGGCTTCGACCAGTTCCTTGAGCGCGGTCTCGTAAGTGTCGGTGAACTTCTCGGGGTCGAACTTCGCGGTGCGCTTCTTGATGAGCGACTCGGCGAGTTCGAGCGAGTCGGAGTCGACCTTCACCTTCTTGATGTCCTTGAAGTATTCGGCGGGATTGCGCAGTTCTTCCTGGTAGCGCATGGTGTAGGCCATCATGCCGGCCTCGTCGCCGGGCGCTGCGGTGATGGCGAGAATATGCTCGCGGCCGCCGAAGGCGATCTTGCCCAGGCCGGCCTTCTTCGACTTGGCGAGCGCTGCGCGGACGACGGCGAAGGCTTCGGCCTGTACGTCGTTTTCAGGGACGACGAAGTAGGGCTTTTCGAGATATTCAGGCGCAACCTCGGACAGCGACACAAACTGCGTGATCTCAATGGTGTTCTTGGAAGGGATGCGCAGGTTGGCGATCTCGGAGGGCTCGATCATGACGTACTGGCCCTTGGAGTATTCGTAGCCTTTGACGATCTCGTCCTTCTCGACCGGCGCGGCGGCCTGGTCGGGCGCCTCTTCGATGGCCGAGGAGAGGACCTTCTGATGGCGGACGCGCTCGCCGGTGGAGCGCGAGATCTGGTGGAAGCGGATCTCGCCTTTGGCTTCGGTGGCGACGAAGAGTTTGACGCCAACGCTGACGAGCGAAATCTGAATATGACCTGACCAATACGGACGCGGCAAAAGGCACCTCGAGAGAAACGCATCTCCGATGATTGAGATTCGTGAAATACCTGTCAAGATGCGTGTTGGGTTATGCAGGATGAGTTATTGACGAACTTTGCAGGAGAAGAAAAAGCGTTAGTGTCGCGCCACTAAGACAGTTTCGCAAAATAGTCTCGGCGTCAGAATACGTGTGGATTCGATACGCCGTCGAGTAAGCAGACCTGAGCGCTTGTCGCCACTAACCAAGAAGTGGGCAGATGCGGCTGCGGCGAGATTCAGAAGGAACGAATCGGTCGGATCTTCTGCCCCGAACTGCGCGGCACTTGATCGAGAACAGTCGCCTTCCGGATCGCATTCAGCATGACGCCAACCTCGCGGGGCCGCAGGATTGAGCGAGTTTCTTGTTACGGCTGGCGCCTCGGATCTCTTCGATTTGTTCTGTCGATGTGACCAGATCGAAGTGGCGGTCCTGCCACGCGTTGTAGATGGTTGCGGAGTAGCCCTTTGGGGTAATGAGTGCGCTGAAGAAGATGTTGCTGTCGAGAACGACGATCACCGAGCGTGTCTCACCGCATCCAGCGCCTCATCAACGGCCTGGAGTATCTCCTCTTCGCTGCGATTGGCGTTAGCCTCTTTGGCGCGACGAGCAGCTTCGCGGAAGATGCGGTCTTGTACCGCCTCCTCTACGAAGTGGGAGATAGCTTCAGACCCGTTGTTCGCGCCGTCTGAGACATATTGCACCAGAGCTTTGGAGGTCTCCTTCGAGAAGCGCACAGTCACAGGATTTTGTGCCGCGGTTGCCATACGAAGAGTATAGCTCCGCGTGGATGGCGCGAGATCAAGAACTCTATTTGATTTGATCGGCGTAGGATTCCGAGTGGATCGCATCGCCGACGGAGAGATAGAGATATTGCTATGCCCAGAAGAATATTTGCTGCTTCAGTTTCCGGCATCCTTCTAATCCTGCTCACAGGAGCGATCTATCAATTCGTCGGGGCGAGGGCGGATCTGGCAGAGCATCCTGCTCCCGGAAAGCTGATCGATATTGGTGGCTACCGGCTCCATCTCAACTGCCGGGGAAGTGGATCACCGACGGTTTTGCTTGAGTCGGGAATCGCGGACGACTCGCTTACGTGGACTGGCGTCCAGCCGGCAATTGCAAAGACAACGCGAGTGTGCAGCTATGACCGTGCTGGCTACGGATGGAGTGATCCAAGTCCGAAGCCGCGCGACGTGAAGACAATCGCTCAAGAGTTGCACACGTTGCTCAACCATGCGGGTGTGAGCGGCCCTTTGGTTCTGGTGGGGCACTCACTTGGCGGCATGATTGTTCGCGAATACGCGGGGCTGTATCGCTCGGATGTGGCGGGCATGGTTCTGGTCGACTCCACTTCTCCGAATCAATACAAACGCATGGATTCGGCCGTTAGCCGTGGCAATGAACTGTTCCTCCGCAAATTGGGATATCTGGAGGACACGATGCCCTTTGGCTGGCCTCGACTGAGCGGCTGGTGCGATCGCTGGCCGGCTGCAGAACGTGACGTTCGGCGCACAACGGAGTGCCGACTGCAACCATGGCGCACTCACATGGCAGAGTGGAGAGCTTTTGATGAGGATTCCACGGAGGTACTGGAGGCTGGTCCGGTGGGCGATATTCCCTTAACTGTCTTGACAGAAGGCTTGGGCAGGAACGCCGATTCACCCAACTCTTTCGGAGCCATTCAAAAGGAGCTTGTGCAACTCTCACCGCAGGGCACGCAGATATTTGTCGACGGCGGACACATGATTCAGGTCGATCATCCGCAGGCTGTTGTTGATGCTGTTCTTCATGTTGTGACTCAGGTGCGGAAAAGCGCCAAGTGAGACGCCTGCCGCCTTAACGTATTCCGTGTCTATCTAGAACTTCTCTTCCTTGAGGACTTCGGCGTAGGCGGGGACGGTGAGGAACTCGGGGAAGGTGGGCGACTCGATGAGCTTGCGCATCAGTACGGCGGCCCGATCGTAGGCGTTGTAACGCGTGGCGTCGACCCTGGGCTTGGTGGCGGCGAGTTCGTCGGCGATGGTTTTCTCGACGAGCGCGGTGGTGATCGCGGTGCCGGCGTGCGGGCCGTCCGTGATCTTCGCGCCGTGGTGGACCCATTGCCAGAGCTGCGCGCGGCTGATCTCCGCGGTGGCGGCGTCTTCCATCAGGTTGAAGAGCGGGACGCAGCCGATGCCGCGCAGCCACGCCTCAACGTAGCCGAGGCCGACGGCGACGTTCTGCTTGAGTCCGGCTTCGGTGATGGAACCGGTGGGGACCTGAAGAAGGTCGGCGGCGGTGGCGGTGTAGTCGGGGAGCTGCTTGGAGATCTGGTTGGGCCCCGGCATGATGCGGTTGAAGACTTCGAGCGCGACCGGGACGAGGCCGGGGTGCGCGACCCACGTGCCGTCGTGGCCGTCGGTGGCCTCGCGCTCCTTGTCGGCGCGGACCCCGGCGATGGCTTTTTCGTTGGCCTCCGGGTCGGACTTGATGGGGATGAGTGCGGACATGCCGCCCATGGCGTGTACGTTGCGGCGATGGCAGGTCTTGATGCAGAGCCTGGAGTAGCTGCGCATGAAGTGCGTGGTCATCGAGACCTGGCCGCGGTCGGGGAGAAGGATGGCGGTGTCGCCGGCAAATTTCTTAATGAAGGAGAAGATGTAGTCCCAGCGGCCGCAGTTCAGGCCGGCGGAGTGGTCGCGCAGCTCGTAGAGTATCTCGTCCATCTCGAAGGTGGCGAGGATGGTCTCGATGAGGACAGTGCCTTTGATGGAGTTTTTGGGCAGGCCAAGTTCGGTCTCGGCCTGGACGAAGACGTCATTCCATAGGCGGGCTTCAAGGTGCGACTCCATCTTGGGCAGATAGAAGTACGGGCCGGAGCCGCGCGCGAGGAGTTCCTTGGCGTTGTGGAAGACGTAGAGGCCGAAATCAAAGAGGGAGCCCGACATTGGCTCGGCTTCTCCCTTTTCATTCGTGACGAGGATGTGGCGTTCTTCAAGATGCCAGCCGCGGGCGCGGACGAAGAGGACGGCAGGATTCTCGTTGAGTTTGTAACTCTTTTTGGTCGTCGGATCTTCGAAGGTGATCGTCCGGCGGATGGCGTCACGCAGGTTGAGCTGGCCGTCGAGCAGGTTATCCCAGGTGGGTGTGGTGGAGTCCTCGAAGTCCGCCATGAAGACTTTGGCGCCGGAGTTGAGCGCGTTGATGATCATCTTGCGGTCGACGGGACCGGTGATCTCGACGCGGCGGTCAAGGATATCGGCGGGGATGGGCGCGACGGTCCAGTCGGCCTCGCGGATCGCCTTGGTCTCGGGCAGGAAGTCGGGCTTCTGGCCGCCGTCGAGCGCGGCCTGACGGGTGACGCGGGCGGCGAGGCGTTCTTTGCGGCGCGGATTGAAGGCGCGCTGCAGGCGGACGATGAAGTCGAGCGCTTCGGGAGTGAGGATTTCTGCGTGGCGGGAAGAGACGGGGGCGGCGAACGTGACGCCGGCGGGTGCGGTGATGGGCATAGAACTCCATGGTAGCTGGTTGGCTGAGGGAAAGGCTTAACACCGATTCACACCGATGACACCGATCTGCACGGACAAGACAAATACAGGGGTCCTTCGCTTCGCTCAGGATGACGATTCGACCTATGGTGCTTGCATTCGAAAGCTTGTGGCTCGATCCCACCCAAGCGAAGCTTGGATGGGGCACCCGGTTGCGTGACTCTACGTGCGTTTATGGATGGCGTAGTAGGGCTGGTTGCTCCATGTGGAGTTGAATGGCGGGTGGAGGGTGGCGGCGTTGGCGGTGCGCAGTTCGAAATAATACTGGAGCGGGTAAGGGGAGTTGGTGTAGTCGGCGGGAATGACAGCGGAGTGCGAGTTGCCGGCTGAGGTTTGCATAATAGTGGAGCGCCAGCGCTCGCCGTGGTTTACGTGGCGATACCAGAGGATGGCTTCGGTGACGGCGGGCGGCGTGTCGATGGAGACGCGAAGCTCGCTACCGGAGTGGAACGAGTCGGCGGCTGTATGGTGGGCGGGGACAGACGGGCGTGGTGGAGTCGGCATTCTTAGTGCCCGTTCATCGGCATATTTTTCGGAATTCTCTCGAACCTCGTTTTCCAGAGCGGCAATGTGGGCATCAATCACTGCGAGGCGATCCGCCCAATCACCGCGACGCCACTTGGTTGAGCCATAACTGATATCGGATGCGTACACCTTTTGGGCGCTAGTAGCCATCGTGGTCCAGGACTCACGTGCCTTGCGGAGTGCAGCGAGAGACTGCGCCCCTTCAGAAAATGAATAGTGGAGTCCAGCGCGGAAGAGGTTGGCGAAGTAGCTGCCGAGGCCGTTGAGGATGAGGATGTCTTCTTCGGCGCGGCGGAATTCGGGTGTGCGGGCCTTTGCGCCGGCAGAGGTGCGGGCTTTGGCGAGCGCATTGTTGGAAGTGGCGACGAGAGATTCGAGCGCAGCGATGACCTCGGAGGAGTTGTAACGAGCGTCAACTTTGCTGGAGACGAGGTTCTCCGCGTGCTGGCCGATGGTGGTGAAGAGCTGCGGGTCGAGTGGCGAAATGGCGGAGACGTTGTGCGGCGCGGGATTGTCGGTGTAGAGCGGACGCGTGGTATAGGGGAGAATTTGCAGCGGTGTGAACATCTCCGGCCAGAACTCGTGGTTGGAGGCAGACGGACACCATGTCGCGGTGACGAGCGGAAGAATGCGGCTGGAGGCGGCGAGCGCGGTCTCAAGCGCCGGGCCTGCGGGGCCGAAGGATTGTTGCAGAGTACGGTGGTAGAAGGTCGGGTCGGTGTCGGGGTTGTAGAGATGGCGGCCCCACGTCATGTAAGTGGCGGAGAACTTGGCGGTGTCGAGGTCTTGTGGTTGAGAAGCGGATTCCTCCGCATTCGCGCTGGTGCGCGAGCGCTGCGGAATGGCCATGCCTTTTGAGGTTTGTGCTCCTCCATCCCACGTCTCAGAAGCGAGACGTGGGGCACCCAAAGACTTATCGGCGTAAGCATCGCGGCCGCCGGGATGGCCGGAGCCTTCGCGGCCCTTGAAGAAGAGCGGCTCCATGATTTCGAGACCGGAGGCGCCGCAGAAGTTGGCGGCGCGGCCGTAGCCGGAGGCTAAGGCCGGGTCGGCCCAGAGAAGATGGCGCTGAGTGCCGGGCCAGACGCGGTAAAGAATGTCGAGACTCTTCCCGGCGGCCGCACCCTGTGGATATTGATAGAAGTCGCCGTAGCTGTAGCGGGTGAAGTTGCGCGCGCCGGAGGAGACGGCGAAGGTTCCGGTAACGCCGGTGCGCGGATACTCGGTGGCGCGAATGTCGGCCTGCTGGTAGCCGAGGCCGAGGTGCTCGGCCCAGAACTTGCAGCCGGCCTTGACCGGCATGCCGGTGGCCTGCGCGACTTCGATGGTGCGCTGGTCGAGACCCTTGGCATGCAGGTCGAGTTCGATCACGCGCGGCTTGCCATCGGGCGTGCGGGCGTTTTGTACGGCCTCCCACAAAGTTTTCCAGAAGTCGTAGGAGCCCTCAGGAATGCCGGACTCGCCGTGAATGCGCATGGTGAGTCCGGTGATCTGCGGGCAGGCTTTGAGGATCATGGCGAGAGCATCGCGGCAGTAGGCGGCGTGCGTCTCCGGCGTGAGGCCTACGATGTGGTGCGCCGAATTGGGCGAGTCGGTCCACTGGTAGGCGTGGGTCCAGATGCCGAGCTGAAATTCGAGCCCGCGACGCGCGGTTTCGGCGGCGATGAATTGCAGGGTTTCGAGGTTGCGTTGGCGCTCGCCGGGCTGGAGAGCAGGTTCGATGTGGACCTGCTCGTAGCCGGGAACGTCAACAAGATAGGGATAGGGGAGATGGAAGTAGTCGTCGGTGACGCCGCGCGGGAAGTCATACGCGAGACCGAAGGTCATCGCGAAGCGGTTGAAGCGTGCGGCGGCGAGCGTGTCGAGATAGCTGGTCCAGAAGGCGCGGTCGTAGTACCAGGGCTTGTCTTCGACCTCGGAGCAGAAGCCGCGGGAGACGCTGCGGACCTTGTTGGGCGTGGTCTCAAGGATGGGTTCGGCGAGATGGAGCGCGAGGATGGGATCGGGTGCGGTGCGAATGCGGTCAGCGAGTTCGAGCAGGCCGTAAACGATGCCGCGCGCGTCCCGACCGGTGACGAGGATGGCGGGCTTGCCCATGTGCGTGCCGGGAATGAGCGCGACGGTCTCAGGTTGGGTCACGGACGAGGCGCGGGGGAACGGCTTGGCGAGCGCGCTGTCTGGCGTTGCGATGTGGACGTGAGAGACAGCTGCTTCGTGATCCTCAGTAAGATGTGCCGGCGTTAAGGCGACCCGCAGTTTGCCGAGCGCCCACTGTACGGGTTCGGACTTAACGAGCGACGACGCATCGTCCGCGACGATAGCAATGCGCCCACTGGAAGGTGCGGCATGCGCGAAATTTGCGGCGGAGACGGAGGCAGCTGCGGCGGAGAGCTTGAGGAATGAGCGGCGCGTGGGTTTGTGTGGCTGGTTGCTGGACATGGCGAATCCACGGTAGTGGATGGCGCGATGGTTGGCAAACACGCGAAGTTACGCGAAGCGGAACGAAACGGCGCCGGCGTGGGCGAAGCGCGCCTCGACGGTGGAGTTGGGTGGTGCGGGCGTGTTTCCGGTCCAGGAGCCGGTAGTGATCCACTGGCCGGCGCGGAGGCCGCCGGTGCGTGCGGCGCCTTCATTGGCAAGGTAGGGAAGCAGACGAAGGAGATCGCCGGAGGTGTTGGAGCCGGTGCGTTCCACCTGGACGACCCCGTTGACGGCGAGCGTGACGGATTCCTGGCTGAAGTCGAGCGAGCGCCAATCGGCGTAGGCGGGACCGTAGATGAATGCGCCGTGCATCTGCAGGTCGGCGAGCGCGGAGAAGTTGTTGGCGGCTTTCGGATCGATGAGGCCGGACTCGAGCTCTTCGATGACGGGATGGCAACTGGCGATGGCGGCGAGAACTTCGTCGCGAGTATAGGGTTGCGATCGGCGGGGAAGATCGGCCCCAAGACAGAAGGCGATCTCGGCTTCGAGAACGCGGTAGCGGTAAGTCTGCCCATAAAGAATTGCGCCGCTGGATGCCATCCAGGCGCGGGGCATAGGAGCGAAGAACGGAGTCGCATCAGCGGACGGCGCGCCGATCTTCCAGCCGCCGATTGGGCCGTAGGCCTCCGCCATATGGGTATGGACCACGGCGACCTCTTCCAACGATGCAGGCTGCAGGTCGGCCGGAAGCTCTGCGATAGGCGTGTGCGTGCGGCGGGCGTTGACGAGAGTGTCGGCGGCTTCGAAGAGATTCTTTTCGCGAGGTCCGGTAATCATGTGTGTCCTTCCTGTGTGCGATGACAAGTGTCGCTCATGGAGATGGCCGCTGTCATGCAGGAGGTAGACTCGATGGATCGAAACCAACGGCACAAATGAGAGTCTCGGCGAGCTGCCGCGCGGCGGATCGGAAGCTGCGATGCAGTTGCCGCGCAGCCTGGGACTAAAGGGCGCGGTCGCGCTGAACATGCTGGACATGATCGGCGTGGGGCCGTTCATCACGCTGCCCTTGTTGCTCTCGGCAATGGGCGGGCCGCAGGCGATGCTCGGCTGGGTATTGGGCGCAGTGCTGGCGCTTTGCGACGGGCTGGTGTGGGCGGAGCTGGGCGCGGCAATGCCGGAGGCAGGCGGTTCGTATGCGTTTTTGCGAACGATCTATGCGGGGCGAGACGGGCGCGGCGGCGCGGGGAAATTCCTGGCGTTCCTGTTTTTGTTCCAACTGCTGTTTTCCGCCCCCCTTTCCGCGGCATCGGGCTGTATTGGACTGGCGCAGTATGCAACGTATTTGTGGCCGGGGCTGGCCGGGCACACAACCGCTTACACCATGCGAATCGGCGGCTACAGCGTCGGCGCGAGCGCCGGGCCGGCGACGCTGGTCGCGATCGGAGCGCTGCTGGTTGCCGTGCTTCTGCTGTATCGCGGCCTGGCGAGTCTTCGGGCGATCACAGGCGTTATGTGGTGCGCGGTCATGGGCCTGATGGTATGGATACTGCTTGCGGGGGCAACGCACGGAAGTTTGCGCGATGTCTTTTCATTCCCTCCACACGCGTTTGCGCTGACCCCGGGCTTCTTCGCAGGACTGGGCGCTGCGATGTTGTTCGCCACGTATGACTACTGGGGTTATTACAACGTGGCGTTCCTGGGCGGTGAGGTAAAGAATCCAGGGCGGAATATCCCGCGCGCCATCCTGATTTCAATTGTGCTGGTGGGCGCGCTGTATCTGGCCATGAACGTAAGCGTGCTGAGCGTGCTGCCGTGGCAGCGGCTGGCCGGCGCTCAGGACATGACCGCGCGGCGCGCGATGATTTCAGCGTTTATGGAAACTGCATATGGGCCGGGCATCGGTCCGATGCTGGGCAAGATCGCAGCGCTGCTGGTGATGATCGCGGCGTTTTCGGGAGTATTCTCGCTGCTGCTTGGTTATTCGCGAATACCATATGCTGCTGCGCGCGACGGCAATTTCTTCGTCGTCTTCGGGCGAGTTCACCGGCGGGGATTTCCCAACGTATCGCTGCTTGCGCTCGGGGCTGCCGCCGTATGCTTCTGCTTCTTTTCCTTGGCGGATGTGATTGCCGCGCTGGTGGTGCTGCGGATTCTGTTGCAGTTTCTGATGCAGCATTTCGGCGTGATCTACCTGCGGCGGACGCAGCCGGAAATGAAACGGCCATTCCGGATATGGCTGTATCCGCTGCCGCCGCTGCTGGCGATCGCGGGATTCCTCTATGTGGTGGTTTCGCGGACGAACTTCGCTCGCGAGGTCATGGGTGCGCTTGCCGTTGTCGGACTGGGATCGATTGCGTACCTCCTGCGACAGACCGCACCTGGCCCGCAGCGTGAGGGATGAAGCTGTCGCGGCAGATAACTTCGTGACATCCGAAATCGCCCACTGCGCGTACTCTGGATGAGGACTATTGGTGTTCCGGGGCAGTCTAATGATCGGACTGGGTCTGCTGGATGCCGATGTGGGAGACAAATGATGCTGACGAAGGATACGAGGAGGCTGGGGCCCGAGCTGAAGTCGTCGGAGATGACGCCGCGGGAGGCGTTCCTCAATCGGAGGAACGTTATTGCAGGAGGTCTTGCGATTGCCGGAGCGGGTGTGTGGGAGTTGAAGAGCATGCCATGGCTGCTGCACACGCCCGCAGTGCATGCGCAACAGAAGCTGGCGGTGGTCCCGAGTAAATACACGGTGCCGGACCAGCAGACCCCGTTTGCGAAGGCGACCAACTACAACAACTTTTACGAGTTCGGCACGGACAAAGCCGATCCAGCGAAGAATGCGCACACGCTGCACACCCGGCCGTGGACGGTGGAGATCACGGGACTGGTGAAGCAGAAGAAGACCGTGGACATCGACACGCTGATGAAATATCGCCCCATTGAGAGCCGCGTCTACCGGCACCGTTGCGTGGAGGCGTGGTCGATGGTGATTCCGTGGGACGGCTATTCGCTGAGCGAGCTGGTCAACTGGGCGGAGCCGCTGCCGAGCGCGAAGTTTGTGCAGTTTCTTTCTGACGACAAGAACAGCGACATGCCCAATAAGCCGGGCGGCTATGACTGGCCGTACTCGGAGGGGTTGCGCATGGATGAGGCGATGAACCCCCTGTGCCTGCTGACCTTCGGCTGCTATGGCCAGGCGCTGCCGAACCAGAATGGCGCACCGGTGCGCGTGGTGAGTCCGTGGAAGTACGGTTTCAAGAACGGCAAGTCGATCGTGAAGATCAACTTCGTCGCGAAGATGCCGCACACGCTTTGGAACGATATGGCGCCGAATGAGTATGGCTTCTACTCCAACGTGAACCCCAAGGTGGACCATCCCCGGTGGTCGCAGGCGCATGAGCGGCGGATCGACGCGAGCTTCCTGCCGAAGACCATTCCGACGCAGATGTTCAACGGCTACGGCGACCAGGTGGCAAGCATGTACGCCGGGATGGACCTGAAGAAAAATTTCTGAGGTGAATTGAGCAGAAACGGCTCCGTCGCAGTTTTGGCGTGTGTTCCAAATGCGGCGTTCTTCGCCAAATCACCCCACCGAGCAGAAACTGCTCGTCGGGGACCCCGATACGGCTCAGAATGACAAACTCGTAAGAAGGGTACGATGCCGAACAAGTGGATTCCCTGGGTGAAGGTGCTGGTGCATGCAGTGTGCCTGCTTCCGTTCATCGATCTATACCGCACGTACAAGTCCGGATCGCTGGCGCTGCTGGCCGATCCGATCAACTACATTACGCACCAGACGGGCTTCTGGGCGCTGTGGCTGCTCGTCGCTTCACTGGCGGTAACGCCGGTGCGGCGGCTGCATCCGAAGCTGGCGAACCTGGTGCGGTTCCGTCGGCTGCTGGGGCTGTATGCGTTCTTCTACGCGACGCTGCACTTGGCGACATATGTGTTCCTGTTCTCGGGATACGACGTGACGGCGGTGTGGGCCGGACTGAAGGAGCGCCACGCGGGCATCGTCGTCGACGAGTGGAAGCAGGTTTGGCCGACGATTCTGGACGACCTGAAGAAACGCTGGTTCATTCAGGTGGGCCTCGGCGCGTATGTAATTCTTCTGGCGCTCGCGATCACGTCGCCGGCGTTTGTGATGCGAGCGATGGGCGGGAAGGCGTGGCGGCGATTGCACTGGCTGGTCTACATCGCAGGATCGGCCGGCATTACGCACTGGTGGCTGCTGGTGAAGACTGGCGTGCGTGCGCCCGCGCCGGTGACGGCGGTGCTGTTCGCGCTGCTGCTGGCACGCGTGGCGTGGTGGGCGAAGGAGAAGCTGAAGAAACGCCGGGCCGCGGCGATAACGGCAGGTGCAGCCAGAGCGCAGGTGTGAAGAAATCAGAACGGGCCGGAGTGTGCCGGCCCGCATGATCGCTTTTCGCTGAGATTAGGCTCGCTTCGCGTAGTTCTCCATGCCCGTGATGTCGATAAAGACGCACGGCTCATTGCCCACGACCCAGCCATCGTGCCCGGGCGGAATGAAGACGACTTCTCCCGCGTGAAGGTCTTTCTCGGTGCCGTCGTCCATCACGATGCGCATGGTGCCGGAGAGCTGCACACCGAGATGCGAGGCCTGGCAGGTGTTGGTGCCCGCAAGAGGCTTTATATCGTTCGACCACTTCCAGCCGGGCTGGAAGGTGACGCGGCCGAAGGTGACGCCGTTGACGCTGACGAGTTCGACCTTGCCGTGAGGGAATTCGCGGACTTCGTTGGGCTTGGCGAAGCTGAGCGATGTGAGTTCCTGTGTTGCGACAGACATAGGGTTGCTCCTTCAAGGTGAAGTGAAGCACTCCTCCATTGAGGGCCCGTGGAGGGTGCCGCGGCCAGCGGCGTAAGAAGATTCGGCGAACGCAAGAGGCGCAAGAGGCCGGCGAGGAATTGTAGTCCCGCGCGGGTGGAAGGAGAAAACCCGGGCGGAATCAAAGTCCGGCGAAGAGGTCGGTGGATTGCTGCGCGGGCTGGGCGTGCGGCGTGGCGGCGAGGGTGTAGACCTCGGTGCCGGCGCGGGCCTTGAAGTTGGCCTCGAAGTTCTGCATCAGCGGAAGCTGCGAGGCGTGCGCGTGGAAGGCCTGAAACTTGCGGTCCTGCAGGCGGCGCACGTCGAGCGTGACGGTCCAGGGCGAGGGCAGCGGCGCGGGGCGGCCGGGAAGGAAGAAGTTCGCCGTGTTGTAGTAGAGCCGGTCCGCGGCGTGGATGGGGCCGAGATCCGGGAACCGCTTGGGCGAAGCGGCCCAATGAAACGCTGCGGTGGTGAAGGCCGAGACCATGGTGTGGTCGGGATGTGTGTTGAGGGCGCCGTCCATGCCGAAGGTCAGGACGATGTTGGGCTTCCAGGCGCGCATCTTCTGGACGAGCATTGCTGCGGTCTTCGAGAAGTCGGCGAACTCAAGCTGCGCGTCCTGGTAGTCGAGCAGTTCGTGATGAGTGACGTCGAGGATCTTGCAGGAGGCGGCGAACTCTTCGCGACGCATCCGGCCGAGGTGCTCGTTCGATGTTGCGCCCACCCGGTTGGTCGCGGCCTGTCCGTCGGTGAAGCAGATGACGGTGGTTTCAAACCCGGCCTCGTGCGCGAGCATGAGGGCTCCGCCAAAGCCGAAGCATTCATCGTCAGGATGCGCGGTGACGCAGAGGAGTTTGCGGGAGGATGGCGCGGACATTGGTATGGATCAAGAGTATCCCAGAGCGCTCAATTCACTGCGGGTTTTTGCGACTGATACTTCAGGCGATATTGCGTGACAATCTCCTGTGCGGCTGCACCAAGCTTTGTGAATGGGCTGCGGCTGCTCTTCAGGTCGGCCTCCGACGCGGTCGCGGAGAATATACCTTCACTTGTTATTAGATAGAAGCGAACTTCATCGGGCCGCGGCAGGGAGAAATCCTGGGTGGCATTCATCTGGCTCCGCATCTGCAACGCGAGGGCTGCCGCCCTTAGTGCCGCTTCACGCAGCGACTCATATTTTTGGCCTCCGCCGATGAAGCCGCCGCCATGGCTGAGATAAATGCTTGCTGTGCCGTCGGAGCCTGCCACGACCGTGCTGAAGGCATCGTTAATGGGCCAATCCATTAGAAAGACTGCGTGACCGGCAGGCATGGTTGTGGTGAACCGTTGGTTCCGCAGTCCAAGATAAACATCTGCGATCGGACGCATTCAGTGGGCCTCTGCAGTCTGAAAGGTCACCGACGGTCGGAGTAGTTTTTCGTCCATTGCTGCATCAATGAGGGGATCATCGAAAGTGGCGTCGGGGTCGTCGTTGAAGAGCAGGGCGGTTTCGGGGATGGGTTCGCCGGGGATGAGGGCGCGGACGGGCGCGAAGGTTTTGCGGTGGAGAGGGCAGGGGCCGAGTTCGCGCAGGGCGCTCCTGTGCTCGGGCGTGGCGTAGCCTTTGTGCGAGGCGAGGCCGTAGCCGGGATGGACTTCGTCGAGCTCGCGCATGAGAGCGTCGCGATGGACCTTGGCGATGACGGAGGCGGCGGCGATGGAGAGCGAGAGGGAGTCGCCGTAGTAGAGCTTTGTTTGTGGGCAGTCGTGGTCGATGCGGACTGCGTCGATGAGGAGATGATCGGGCGCGAGCGCGAGGCCGCGGACGGCGAGCAGCATGGCGAGGCGTGTGGCCTGGTAGATGTTGATGCGGTCGATGGTGGCCGAGTCGACAGAAGCAATCGAGATGGCGAGGGCGCGCTTGCGGATGCGGCGGTCGAGGCGCTCGCGTTGCTTGCGGTCGAGTTGCTTGGAGTCTTTGAGGCCGGCGCGGGCCAGGGCGCCGATGCTCTTGGGCAAGATGACGGCGGCGGCAACCACAGGGCCGAAGAGCGCGCCGCGTCCAACTTCGTCCACTCCGGCGATGCAACGGAAGCCGTGGTAGCGCAGGGCCTGCTCGGGCGCGTCGGAGCAGACGAGCTGCTTGAGGAAGCGCAGCTTGGCGGTGGCGGCGGAGACTTCCGGATCGAGTTCGTAGACGCGGCGGGGCACTGCGAGCTTGAGTGTAGCGCGCGAGACGGTGTGGGAATTACGGCGGAAGTGTGGGCGAGTAGCGAGCCTCTTCGCTACCCCACTCGTCCGTCCTTCGACTTCGCTCAGGACAGGCTCCGAGCGCGTACCGGCGATTTGTACCACCCCCCCTATCTAAAATTGCATGTTCCAGAAAACAAGCGGCTTAAGTGCTATGTTCTAGAAGGCATTTGACTTGCAGGTATTTTGCTGAAAACAGGCGACTTGTGCGGCTCCTTTTTCCGCGTGAGGATTCAATTCAGCAAAAGCGAAGGCCCGGCGGTGGCCGGGCCTTCTGACACGTTGAACTACTTCTATTTTAGCAGGCGGGTGTGTGTTTGAAGTGCGCGTATCTCGCTGGAACGAGGTGAGATGGAAGGTTTTGCTTGACAAACCATGTGTCGCTGCCGCAGGGCGGCAATCAGAGGCACTGAGATAGGGAAGTTTGAGAGCTATCAGCTCACAGCTTTAAGCTATCAGCCCGATATGTGGCTGCAATCGATTGTAATGGAACCCATTACTTTGTAATATTCTGGCATGGCCATTCCTGCCACAAGAAAATCGAGGGTGTATACCATCAGCCTGCCGCCGGAGCTGGCGCAAAGGGCTGAGGCACTTGCGCAGCGCGATAGCCGCACCATGAGCGAGCTGTTCCGTGAGGCCTTCCGCGCCTATGCCGCGCAGCAGGCGCGGCGGACGCTGGATGAGGTGGGCGAGTATGCGGGGGGCCGCAACCCGGAGGGCTACACCGAGGCCGATGTGCCCCGGTTGATCCGCGAGGTGCGCGCGGAGAGACCAAGCCGCCGCAGAGCGCGGGCTTAGAGCGTGATCGTCGTTATCGACACGAACGTCTGGATTTCGGCGTTGCAATTTGCGAAGCGGCGCGGCACCCCGACCCTGGCGCTGGAGAAGGCGATGAGCCAGGACGTGATCGCTACCTGCGATGAGATTGATGCGGAGATTGTGCGTGTGCTGACGGAAAAGTTCGCCTGGGAGCGGCACCGGGCAACGTCCGAGCTTGAAGCGGTCCTGGCGCCCGCGCGCATCGATGACTCAATTGGCTGTGAGTCTAATCTCCCTTGTTGGAATTTCCAGTGCGCCCACGTGGTCGGAGTCCAGATCGTGAACTCCCAGCCGGAGATAGAAATCTCCTTTGGTTGGCACAGCGAGCGGCAGCGCGATACCTACCCCTGTCTTGCGAATCTGTGCGTAATCCTTCGCGTTGACCTCCAACGGCACTGAGTTGATAAACGAGTTCACCACGTGGTCGTAGTTGTCATAGAGGACTGCAGCAAATTCGATCGTGTCGTGGTAAAGCCCATCCGCATTCTTCCGGAGCTGAATGTCCTCGGGATCGACCGAATAGTGAATCGCATACTCGCGATACGGTTCATGCAGCCACTCTGCGGTCAGGTAGTTCTCTCGGGGCGCCTCTGCACCGCGCTTGACCTTTTCCTGTGCCGAGTTCGGCGCAATGTGGGCATTGAAGAGAATCTCGAACGGCGGGACGGCACCCAGACGCATCGCGTCGGAAAGGGTTGGATTGCCCGATGTAGCCACCGGGGAGTAGGAGATCAGTCTCCGTACCTGCGCGCCGGACGAGAATGTACCGGGGCGCGCCCCTAAGTTCTGCGCATAGTAGCCATTGCGGTATTCGAGGTGAAGTTTTGCGGTCTGTACTCCGGTTGATGTCACGCTCCCAGCGAAGCGCACTTGCAGTTTCCGGAAGCCGCCGTCCCACTGTACGTTGGTAGGCGTGTAGGAGACGGTGTAATAGTGCGAGCCTGCGGCTGCAATCTCTGCTATGTCCTTATCTATCGCGTTCGAGTCGATGAATGCCTTGCCTCCCGTAGGGGTCGCCGCGCCGGACGTGTCGGCTCCCTGGAAAAAGATGTTGTCCTGCTCGTAGATATTCTGAACGAGATTCCAGCGGAAGATGACACCACGCGGATCCACCGGGTACAGCGCCACGCGATTGAGGGTCAGTATTTCCGCCGCTTCGCCTAGGTCGCTCGCGAAACTATTGCCACTCATGATGTCCGGATACAGCCCCGGCTGGCCCATTGCGATTCGTGGAGGCTGAGTGCCATAAAACCAAATCAGGTTCTTCCGCCCAGGAAATCCGGCCAGGTAGCGGGCAAGCTGGCGCATGGCGATGCCGAGCTGTAGTGATGGCGTGAATTCCGGAAACTGCCAGGGCTTCTGCGCGTTTTGCTTGCTCTCCACCGCGTTGCGCAGCACCGCCGTGTCCGTAGTGAAGTCCTGGATCAGCCGCAACCCGTCCCATTGGTCCAAGTCGAAGATGCACATCGGCGTTCCGGGCTTCACCTTCTTCAGGAATGCGGCGACCTCGTCGCGGGCATAAGCGGCATCGCTGAACGAAAGCCCGCTGGTGTCGAACAGCAGCACCGTCATTGCCGTGTCGTTCACCACCGGCGCGTGATTGGCAAAGGTGTTGGGCGGCAGCGCTGGTTCGGTGGGTGCTAGCCGTTGGTCGGCTGCGGCATCGCGCTCGGTGAAGCTGTGGAGCGTCTGCGGGACGCTATCTTCAGTGAGAGTGAAATCCGATGCCTTCAGCCCCTTCACGGGCTGGCCGTGCGCATCCACCGCAACCACGTCGAGCACCACAATGCGGGCTGTTGTCCTAATAGTGGGAACTGCTATTTGAGCAGACGAAGGCTGCAGCGGCTCAGCCTCGGCTGGCTGCGCGTCGCGTATCTTAAGACCTCCTGTCTGTTGCGCAGGCGCGTTGGTCGGCGGCGTCGCTATCGGCCCGCGTTGGTCGGCTACCCGATATCCGGCGGGAACGGTGAAATATTCCGCCGGTGGCTCTGTAGTTTTGAGGTCTTTTGCCTCAAATTTCTGTTCGCCGATATCGGAGATCTTCAGATCAGCAACGAGGTCGATCCCAAGTCTCGGCGCATACCAAAACTCCCGCACCTCGCTGGTGGTTCGCGGTACTCCCGAAGCTCCCGACGTATAGGTTGTTGTGACCTGATAGCCGTCGGCCTTGATGCCGTCGATGGTTTTGGTTCCGAGGCTCTTCTTGGTTTGGGTTCCACCATTCACCGCATTGTTCGTTGAAGCGCTTGTCACTACTGGTCGGTACTCGGCCTCCCTGCACACCCTCTCTCGAACCCCACAGGTGTACGAGACATTTGCAACAGGATCCGATATCTCAATGCTCATCATCTGCGGCTTCGGCTCATTCAAGTTCGTAACGTCGGGCGATTCTGGCTGATCCCGAACCATGGACCAGCGCTCCTGATAGATTCGGCCTCGGGCATCCCGCATGATCTGGCGTGTGTTGTAGAAGGGATTGTTGCTCGACTGGTGCACTGGCCCCACAGAAGACATCTTCCAAGTCGTCGCCAGGGTGAGGCTGAACGGGGCATCGCCGATGGGCGGGATGGAGATACTCACCAGTTGGTTTCGCTCCCCACGGTTGCTCTCGCTCATCATGTTCCCGCCAAACTGCGCCCCGGCGAGCGCAGGATTCGCGGTTGGAGCGACGACCGAAGGGTGCTGTGCGGTTGCACAGAGAACGGCGGACATCAGAACAGGAAGAGGACGGGTTATTAGGGAGCGGAACACGAGGTCTGTACCTCCGCCTGCGCGATTCTACAACGCAATTGCGCTCAGGACGGCTGCATTCTTCATCCCGCTCATCGCGCAGACATCGTGCAACGAGTGGGTACCCGAGCATTGTTGGCTATACAAATGCGGAAATCGCCTCAGAATGACAAACAAAGGCAACTATAGCGATTCCTCGCTGCGCTGAGGATGACGGCGAAAGGCAAAGGCAAACGCAGATTCCCTTGTATCTTTCGTTTTGAAGCGTGACGATGGGTTACGTTTCGGCGGAGAGGCTGAAGATTCCCGAGGCCGGATGGTTCGAGCCTGTCCCGAAGATTTGGCCCCCGTCCC